>OCTV010000266.1_pt1 | contig 20889 bp, 14 predicted proteins | sample 1539101 | NCBI WGS metagenome assembly OCTV01 (sample SAMEA3991422, study PRJEB22521) | metagenome | biome: anthropogenic terrestrial biome; feature: sewage plant; material: sludge | place: Sweden | collected 2012-09-26 | reverse complement strand
AAATAATCCTCACACCACCGTACGAGCCATTCGCCATACGGTGGTTTTTTTGTTTGGAGGGCCTTATTGTAATAGAATATGCTCTCTGATTTTACTCTTGTATGGCTGCACAGAAAGCGCACCGAAAGTCTTAATCCTTATTGTAATGGAAGATGGTCTCTGACTCTTCTCAGTCTCTAGATTTATAATCAAGGACTGTATGTCTTAATCCTTGTTGTAATGGAAGATGGTCTCTGATGTGACAACATCATAAAGGCTTTCCGCAGTATCGGGTCTTAATCCTTGTTGTAATGGAAGATGGTCTCTGATAAAGTTCCACAAACCTAGCCCATTCGTGGATGGCTGTCTTAATCCTTGTTGTAATGGAAGATGGTCTCTGATACTTAATGCAATGTCATGAACAGAATGAACAAACTCTTGTCTTAATCCTTGTTGTAATGGAAGATGGTCTCTGATTTCATTTCATACATGGACACCCATAGAGTGTATCCGTCTTAATCCTTGTTGTAATGGAAGATGGTCTCTGATGGCACAAATAAAAATCTTAGCTGCGTATTCTTATGCAGGTCTTAATCCTTGTTGTAATGGAAGATGGTCTCTGATTTTTGGGTGACGTGCCTATTATGAAACGTATTGCGAGTCTTAATCCTTGTTGTAATGGAAGATGGTCTCTGATAGGAACGTTCTTACGTTCCGCCACAGGTAAATTGTCTTAATCCTTGTTGTAATGGAAGATGGTCTCTGATGCGTTAATAGCGATGGCTATTTGAAGGTGGATATCGAGTCTTAATCCTTGTTGTAATGGAAGATGGTCTCTGATGAGGAAAGAGCTTTGTACCTTGCTTGTTCCTAGCAGTCTTAATCCTTGTTGTAATGGAAGATGGTCTCTGATAAAAAGAGGATGAATACTACAATGATATGATGTCAAGTGGTCTTAATCCTTGTTGTAATGGAAGATGGTCTCTGATATTGGAATAAAGCTAAGGCCAACGGTGTTCCTGTCGGTCTTAATCCTTGTTGTAATGGAAGATGGTCTCTGATACATAATTAATATTGCTATCGCGTGAGTGCCTAATGGTCTTAATCCTTGTTGTAATGGAAGATGGTCTCTGATTTGAGCGCGAATTTAAAGCAAACAAATACAAAAAAGGTCTTAATCCTTGTTGTAATGGAAGATGGTCTCTGATTTCCTCTCAGTAGGAACATTCCTTCGCTCGGCAACGTCTTAATCCTTGTTGTAATGGAAGATGGTCTCTGATAGCGTACCGAAAATGAAAACATTTCGGAAATGTTAAACGGTCTTAATCCTTGTTGTAATGGAAGATGGTCTCTGATTAATTGGCTTTTATCCTTGAAATACCTTGCACTGTCTTAATCCTTGTTGTAATGGAAGATGGTCTCTGATAAATGGCGGTGTTTGCAGATTGGTCGAGAGTGTTATGTCTTAATCCTTGTTGTAATGGAAGATGGTCTCTGATTCTACTGAATAATAATTTTAATATCAGTAATGAAAGCAAGTCTTAATCCTTGTTGTAATGGAAGATGGTCTCTGATTAACAAAGAGATACCAACTGATTTTAATTGTCAGACGTCTTAATCCTTGTTGTAATGGAAGATGGTCTCTGATCCAAAAGCGTGGCTGGAGTTGACAGTCTCGTTGTCTGTCTTAATCCTTGTTGTAATGGAAGATGGTCTCTGATGGCTTAGTGAGAAACTATGGGACGACCCTTGGGAGTCTTAATCCTTGTTGTAATGGAAGATGGTCTCTGATCTGATGGTGTTATGTATATAGCTGATGAATCAATTGTCTTAATCCTTGTTGTAATGGAAGATGGTCTCTGATACCGCTACGGACGTGAAAGTGTTCTGCGCGATTGTCTTAATCCTTGTTGTAATGGAAGATGGTCTCTGATGCGTGCGATGAGTATTACACGTTGTTAGAAGCAGAGTCTTAATCCTTGTTGTAATGGAAGATGGTCTCTGATCTTTTAGAGCTATTGGCGTAAGCGAGACTGAAATCAAGTCTTAATCCTTGTTGTAATGGAAGATGGTCTCTGATGACTTAAAGTCAATGATGGCAAAGGTGAGTTTGTGGTCTTAATCCTTGTTGTAATGGAAGATGGTCTCTGATGGTATGACGTATGCAGTATGTAGCGCTGCACTAGTAGTCTTAATCCTTGTTGTAATGGAAGATGGTCTCTGATAGATTTGTTCTATGTAGTATGCATCTTTGTCTTAGGTGTCTTAATCCTTGTTGTAATGGAAGATGGTCTCTGATACATCACTTTTGTATCACGACAACAAAGGTTTGTTGAGTCTTAATCCTTGTTGTAATGGAAGATGGTCTCTGATCTTCGTACCGCAAAAGGTACGGCAGTAAATGCCATGTCTTAATCCTTGTTGTAATGGAAGATGGTCTCTGATATCAAGATGCATCATTTGCATCTAATCCAAAGAAATTGGTGTCTTAATCCTTGTTGTAATGGAAGATGGTCTCTGATCTTCAAAGAAAATCAGAGATTATCATGTAGAAGTATGTCTTAATCCTTGTTGTAATGGAAGATGGTCTCTGATAAATTCGCCAATTCCGACGGAACGTTGTCGGATAAGTCTTAATCCTTGTTGTAATGGAAGATGGTCTCTGATCTTTGGAGCTCAAAAGTTCCACAAACCGTCACCATTGTCTTAATCCTTGTTGTAATGGAAGATGGTCTCTGATGAGACTTGTATCTCGCATGTAAACAAAAGTCTTTCGTCTTAATCCTTGTTGTAATGGAAGATGGTCTCTGATTTCCTGTCGAGTTTGAGCATGGTATCGTGATGAACTTAGTCTTAATCCTTGTTGTAATGGAAGATGGTCTCTGATATGCTGAAAAGACATCTGATCCGCTTAGCACACCAGGTCTTAATCCTTGTTGTAATGGAAGATGGTCTCTGATGCAATATGATGATTTCTTCGATACTGTTGGCAGTCTTAATCCTTGTTGTAATGGAAGATGGTCTCTGATCATTGTTTTACTGGGGTAGTGCACCAGAAGGTCATGTCTTAATCCTTGTTGTAATGGAAGATGGTCTCTGATCTGTCAAAAAGGTTCTCTCTGACGACAAAGAGGGAAGTCTTAATCCTTGTTGTAATGGAAGATGGTCTCTGATTATCAGTTACAGACAGCTTTGGGAACCAAAAATTCCAGTCTTAATCCTTGTTGTAATGGAAGATGGTCTCTGATTTCCTCTCAGTTGGTTCTTTTCTCCGCTCAGCAACGGTCTTAATCCTTGTTGTAATGGAAGATGGTCTCTGATAGCACAAGCTATCGGCAAGTTGTTGGATGGAAAAACGTCTTAATCCTTGTTGTAATGGAAGATGGTCTCTGATGCTGCGTATCCGTACGTATCCAAAAGCGTGGCTGGAGTGTCTTAATCCTTGTTGTAATGGAAGATGGTCTCTGATTGTGAGAATTATATCGAACAAAACAGTAGTGAATAGTCTTAATCCTTGTTGTAATGGAAGATGGTCTCTGATCAATTAACATAGTATACTAATCTTTTTAAAATTGCAGTCTTAATCCTTGTTGTAATGGAAGATGGTCTCTGATGAATGCCAGGAGCAGTTAAGAGTGATGTATTTAGGTCTTAATCCTTGTTGTAATGGAAGATGGTCTCTGATTCCTGATGGTTGAAGTAACCGCAGCTAATGGAGACGTCTTAATCCTTGTTGTAATGGAAGATGGTCTCTGATAAGGTATGAATTACGAGGTTTGTAGCGCCTCTTTAATGTCTTAATCCTTGTTGTAATGGAAGATGGTCTCTGATTTTAAGGTTGTCGCCATTAAGGTCAATACCTTCGGTCTTAATCCTTGTTGTAATGGAAGATGGTCTCTGATAGACAGTCTCGTTGTCACAGACAACGGAGACTTGTATGTCTTAATCCTTGTTGTAATGGAAGATGGTCTCTGATATCGATATGTATTTTAGATTTAAAGACGTTCTGAGTCTTAATCCTTGTTGTAATGGAAGATGGTCTCTGATAATTATATGAAATTATTTTTACCATTAATACAAGGGTCTTAATCCTTGTTGTAATGGAAGATGGTCTCTGATAAGCTTTCACGCCTGATTTAAAGCAGACGTGGAAGGTCTTAATCCTTGTTGTAATGGAAGATGGTCTCTGATCTAACGGATAAAGACATCAACCACATAGATAGGGTTGTCTTAATCCTTGTTGTAATGGAAGATGGTCTCTGATTTATTCCAGCTGAAAAGCAGGTAGATGCAGAGCTTAAGTCTTAATCCTTGTTGTAATGGAAGATGGTCTCTGATGATGGCAAGACCATCCAAATAACCTGCCAGCGGTACGTCTTAATCCTTGTTGTAATGGAAGATGGTCTCTGATACGGCAGAGAGAGCGTACTACGCGATTTCAACTTCGGTCTTAATCCTTGTTGTAATGGAAGATGGTCTCTGATACAATTTAAAGTTGTCGCCATCCAAGTAAACACATTGTCTTAATCCTTGTTGTAATGGAAGATGGTCTCTGATTTCCATAAGCCGTCACCTTTTAACGATGGTGCACAATGTCTTAATCCTTGTTGTAATGGAAGATGGTCTCTGATGAAATTCGCTAACGTTGATGGCACGTTGTCCGACAAGTCTTAATCCTTGTTGTAATGGAAGATGGTCTCTGATGGCACAAACATGTCGGTAGCACAAGCTATCGGAAGTCTTAATCCTTGTTGTAATGGAAGATGGTCTCTGATTCCACAAGCCTAGCCCATTCACGGATGGCGCACAGTCTTAATCCTTGTTGTAATGGAAGATGGTCTCTGATCGTTAAAAAGGTGCTTTCCGAGGATAAGGAAGGGTCTTAATCCTTGTTGTAATGGAAGATGGTCTCTGATGGTACGTTGACAAACGAAGAGCTGCGCTCTGCAAAGTCTTAATCCTTGTTGTAATGGAAGATGGTCTCTGATAGGTAAAATACGACATGTCTGATAACCAGACAGTTACAGTGCTGAATTGTATTTTCTTCACAGAAATTCACTGAAATTATATCATTTCTAAGCGAGTGCAAAGGTACGAATAGTTTTCAATATGTCAAAGAGCGGAAAGTATAAACATTATTAAAAAAATAATGTGTTTTTGCTTCGAGTGATAACATCCATATTAATTGATTGTCCTATGACCTTCATGCTTTTGAGTAGGTCCGTTGATATTGGACAAATGATGATACTATCATGATTGTCATACAGAGACTGTATTTCAGACAAATCATTCCTAATTGAATCATATGTTTCATGACTTAGATCTGCTAAGAATATTGATTTTTGGATTCTTGTACATCCTCTTTTAATAAGATATTTCACGACGTTATATCTAACTTTATTACTTTCTATATCATACATAACAAAGAACAGCATATTTCCAATAGGTCTTAAAGGTTCATTGATAATTCCCAAAACATAGTCCACCCGTTCCTGAAGGGAGGGAAGGGTATCAAGATTATAAGAAACTCTGTTGACGACAGGAGATCCGTTAATCCCTGCATCCCTCAGTTTCCTAAGTATTTCCATATATGTCGCAGCCGATTTTTTGTCCTTCATGATTCATATTCATTTAAAAAGGAAGATATTAAATCAGCGACCAGATCATTCAGTACTTCGTTTGTTCCACATTTGGGTGATTTAACAACTGAAAACCCTTTTTTCCCATAAAAGAGATTTATCTCAGATTGTTTGAGACCCAAAGTACACTGTATTTTTTTGGCATACTGTATATTTTTGATTTCAGAAACAACAATCCCCGTTTTTTCAATATAACCTTTCAGATCTTCCATGATATCCTCAAGCAGTTGTGGGACATAAACATCTCTTGTATCTTTAGATATAGAATGAGGGTTAAGTGTTTCTCTGATGGTCCTCATAATATCTTTATCAGGGTCCGGGTCATGCTTCACTTGCTCGTCCTTAGCAATTTCTTTTTGAGCCATTGTCGTCTGCTTATCCGATTCCCGTTTCATTTCAAAAAACTCAGAAGGATTTTCAGGGTCCACAAAAGCACCTATATCCACCGGTAATGCAGAAGGGTTATAGTATGCCTGCGCATCTATACTAATAAAACATGCCCTTGACACGTCCGATGTGCAACCGTCCACGACCTGTTCCAAGTGATATTGAGTAGAAAATATCCTAATAAATTCCTTATAGAATACCGAGTATATACCGCTGTCAAAACATCTTTCTTTCAGTTGGAACATGACCTTCAACCCATCTTCACTGGGAGATGTGAAACACATCAAGACCCTTTCATCAGCCTCGATTTTCTTTCTGATTTCAGATATGTCCATTCCTTTTTCGCATACTTTGTCAATATCCACAACGAAACAGTCAATATAAGCAAAATTTTCCTTACGTCTGTAAGGAGGATTGAATATGCCGCAAACAAAATAAGGAAGTCCACGTTTCAACAAGCTATATTGTTTCGGGTTCAAGCAATAGACGATTCTAAGCTGTCTGATTTTCGCATCGATGACAGGTTTCGGATTTTTAAGGCTGTTAAACAAATAATCCACTTGTATTTTCCTTAAAGGGTCCGCATTACACATGATATTTGAGCCAGTCATTATCATAGTTCATATCCTTTGAATTTCTGTGCCAGGTCCTGAGTATAAAGCATTATCATAGACTTCCGTGATCTTGTCACCCCTTTTTGGGTAACCGTTTCATCAAGATAATCATTGAGAGACTGAATGATGACACGCCGTCCTAAGGCCTCCAACCAAAAAGAGCCGTCCGCCCTGACAGAATAATATTCATCGGTAATGATGTTTTGGGCAATCAAGCTATAAACGACATAATCCACCCATACGCGGTATAACTCTATGACATCGTAAACCAGAACAGGACGATTATAATCATCCCGATGTAATATACCGATGTAAGGGTCTATTCCCGACTTAATCAAAGCACCTTCAATTTTTCCATACAAGAGTCCGTAACCATAGTTTAGGAATGCGTTTGTCACATCAGTAGCAGGATGCTGCGTTCTTTGTTCAAATCTATATTGTTCTGGAATAAATCTGTTCAAGGTACTGAAATATATTTTAGAAGCCTGCCCCTCCCAACCTCTAAGAGTGGCAGCAATGTCATTGACAATATCACCATCAAGCAGTACAACTTTCCTACGATAATCCTCCAGTCGACCAACATTTTTATCAATGAAGGAAGCATCTTCAGCCGAATCAGTTTTCATCATCATCATCAGAGCCTGTTGGTTTTCAATCTTTTTACAGATAACATCTCTAATCCAAATAACAGCATCTTTTGTGAAAGTAAAGTTCAACTGCCCCTTTCTTATCGAAGATATTGAACCATATTTCGGACTCCAAACCCTTCCCATCGGATTCCCCGACTTATCCATAAAAAGGATTTCTATATTATTCTCGATTGCAAGGATGACAGCATCGCTGGTTATCTGCGCGCCGCGACTGATTTGTATGCTGTCAATCCCTACGACAGGGATACGCCGCTTTTCACCGTCATTGACTATAACGAAGCCTTCCTGGTCTCTGTTAAGAGATACGCCATAAGTATTCAGTACCAGTTCCATATCCTATCCAATATAAAAATCATCTACAATATGAATATTATCCGTTGCCCTGGTCACAGCCGTATAAAGCCATTGGTAAGCAGCGGCAGATGGTTGATGCGATAAGGCCCTGGGGATATCAATAAAGACATCTTTCCATTCACCTCCCTGTGCCTTATGGCAAGTAAGAGCATATCCCAACACAGCACGTACAGCATTCAGATACGGATCTATCATCATCATCTTTTTAAAATCCCTCGACTTCTGCCTGATGCCCTTGCTTCTCATGCGGCGATGGAAGTCAATAAAGAGAGCCATCTGTTGATTTTGCTGTAAATTCGTCTGTGTGGAGAATATCAGGTCCTCTATCAGAAGCTGTGTAAACCGTTTCTTTGAGAACAGTTCCTCCATCTCCACATAAACGAAAGATAGTCCGGCCCTCATTTCCCTTTCCCCTATTTTTGTTATCATGACCATGTCACCGTTCATCAAGCCGGTGATATAGTTATTCTGGCTTATCAGGAGTAAATCATTGATTTGGAGGCTACCACCAGCCAGACCAAGAGAAGACCTGACGAGATTAGATATGATGTTACATTGATTGTTGCTTCTACACAATAATGTGGCACTATTATAACCATCCCTCTTGATATTTTTTATATAAGTATCAATCAGCGTAAACTGGCTTTGGTAAAGGTGTATATGCGTATAACCCCTTAAAGGGAACTTTCCCCATTTGACCTTCGGTGGGTTCTGATAAAGATTTCGTAGTTTCATGGATGCTTTTGTTAGATCATTCCCCTTTGACTGTCTTACTACGTCAGTCAAAGCGACGACCCTCGGACTAATATGATATTCCTCCTGAAAGTAATTAGAAGAGAGAGCGGGGGAGCAGTTCACGTTAATAGGCGGCAACTGACATTCATCACCCACAAAGATAAATTTCCCCTTCGAGTCGAAGTTAATGAGATTATATAAGAGTCTGCCATTACCGAACATCGCCTGTGTAGCGTTTTTATCAGCCATATCAGAAATCATTGAAGATTCATCAATAATATAATAATAGCAGTCATAATCATCATTCTCGGCAGATATAGATTCGAACATCAGAAAAAGTTCCCCCACAGAATTTGTGTTCTGGTTATTCATATCCATCTCATCCAAGTCCTCACTCAGGTCAGAAAACTTATAGATCATCGAGTGTATTGTCGAAGCCTGTTCACCAGTAGCGTTAGACAGTATTTTAGCCGCACGGCCGGTAGAAGCCAGCAATTTATAGTTCTCATTCCTTTTGCGCAGTTCATCGATAAGTTCCTTCATCAGTGTTGTCTTACCCGTTCCTGCATAGCCCTTGAGTATAAAGACTTTGTCACTGTCACTTCTGATAAAGTCAACCAACTGATCAAAAGCGAACTGCTGACTGTCTGTAAACTTGAAATTTCCCATATTCATTTCATTTTATATACCTAGCGATCTCAGCAATAATACTCCACTCCGTCCCAAGTGTTGATACCAATATATTTGTCATGCCTTATTAAATATAATGCCTAAATCGCACAAAATCGAACTTGGTCAATTTACGACCATCAGGTAAGTCCTCCACAATCCTCTCCGTTGTAGAAGCAACACAATCTATCCCCACAGCCATCAATCGTTCCACCATGGCAACGGTGAAAGTCATTTCCCCCATCACGTGAACTGCGTAACTCTTTCCGTTAGCAGTCGACTTGATTTTATCCATATAATCATCGACAAGAGAAGTAACATATTCTTCATCCGTCTCGGGTTGAATGGTAGGGAAGGGGATATCCACTATATCTCCGTATGCGATACGAGCAGCTTCCTTTTGCTTTTCGTCCCATCTGTCAGATGGATGACTCGTCAAATTTATAAGCATACCAGAGATATGAGAATCGTTAGATTGATTAACATCACCTCCCAATTTTTCAATTATATTAGTTAACAGGTTGGTGATTTTATTAATCATTTTTGTCGCATTAAACTTCACATTTTCAAGCATACCTCCATGATTATATTGGTTGCGGATTTCCGTTAAAGTGGCGAATTCATTTTTAACCAACAGCAATTTCTCATTAAGGATCAATGATTTTATCAGTTCTTTATTTTGAGCCTTTTCCTCATCATCATCCCCCTGTAATTTCCACTTTTCTTCAGGGATTTTCATACTAACGATAGCGAAAGCGGAAGATACTGTTTCGCGGAAGATCAAGTTTGTCCATTCAAGACCAGCCGATTCACATATAAGACAAATGACCGTTTCCTGTAACAGCGTTACACATTGCTGATATAGACCATTTCCCAGACACCATTTTGCAGCCATTAATCCATTACTGACATTTTCAGTACCATCAAACTCACTAAGAGAAATGCTCATTTTTTCCAACAGCGGTTTAAATGGTTCAGGGATGTGGACATCCTGAAAATACGCCAAATCATTTAGTGTATAATTTAGAGCTGTAGACTTGATTATTTCACGTCCTTGACATGTTAGCCGATCCATTACGACCGATTCGAGATGACTAATAAATCCTCTCATCTTTTTCGCTGATTCATCCTGTCCTAAAGAATCTTTCAGTTTAGCGACCACTGTCGGCAGATACAGAGAACGTAACTTGTCGATACTACCCGTGTTTAGGTACTGGTCAGCCGCCGCAGTCCAATCCTGCAACGACGACAACGGTAATAAATCAACAATCGGAGCAATATTTGTATCTTTATCTCTAGCTTCATAATTACCATAAGACAAATACACCACATTAGCCTTTCTCAAGAACTTTACATAATTAGAAAACACCATAACTAGCATCGGGATATATCTAAAGCTATGGGTTAAGTCGATATATAGCTCATCTTCTTCTTCAATAAGATCATAAAGTTTTTCAAAGATGCCCCACATTTCTTCATCATTTTTTCCATCAGGAATAGAAACATCCTTTATTTTAAAAGGCAGTGCCATTTTTTCAACCTCATATTGAAGACCGTGATACGTCTCCTCTTTATCCGTTAATCTGTTATATTTGATCCCATTTACAGGTTCATTCCAGTTAATCGTTCTTGCCAAATCGGTAAGTAATATGTATCCGATATCGTCTTTACTCCAATCCGCAGTACCTATATAATTCAATGTTGCTTTCTGAATAAACCTGGATTCTTCAGAAATAAAAGAATCCTTCTGGTATTTACATGGACCATAAAAGCCCGTTCCAAGCACTGATATAAAAACTTTTCTACCCATCTGGTTATTTTTTGTTGATTTCAAATAATTCCGTTTCCAGTTTCATAGAAAGGGCCTTTTGAGGATCCATCAGATTACCACAATCCTGTAAACTGAAACAGAGAATATCGCTGTCTTTACATTTTTCTGCTGCTGTATCTTTCATCGTCGCTTCTGTAATGAAAAGTCCCTTACATCCCATTCCCCCATAGTTTTTAATGGCTGTACGGAATTTGTCTATATCGGTTATATCATTTATTTGAGTCTTGCATTCCACAAACAGCAGTCTGTTTCCTGTATTTACAATAACGTCTATTTCATTTTTGGGCTTATCGTCATTATACGGGAATACGACATTCATAATAATCTCTTTAGCATATTTCCAGTGAGATAACATTTCTGCTATTTCATACTCAAACCATCCCGAGAAGAAAACGATATCCGTCACATGTGGTGATTTTAATTTTTTACTTTTTATATTTCCATGTTTGTTTTTAAGAGACATTGATACGACACCTTCTTTTTTGTTCCATTCTACTGTACTTCCCAATGGCGTTTCAAAAATTCCTTCATTATTGAATTTTACGCTATTTACTTGATTCATCTTTTGAGGTATTGTAAGAATATTAAATTCGGTGATGAAAGCGTTACTCCTCACTTCCTTTATTTGATTCAAGACTTTTTTATCCTCTTCATTATAGTCTTTTAGACTAGTTAATTTCTTTATTTTTGTCCCATTCAGTCTGAGTACCAATTCCGTATCAAGAACGACTTTTGCTGGCGACTGTGTATTCTTTGTCAGATTGTAGATAATATTATTCTGGTCAATATAAATAAATTCCACATTAGTAAGGTCTTTGAATATCTCATAGAATGCTATAGTCCAGACCTTTGTACCGCTAGTGATATTAATCATATATTGGTTATCAGGAGATAATGATTCCCTCATTTTTGTCGCTTGTGTAAATATCTTATTGACATTAACCGGGTCGAACAGCACATATTCAGTTGGCAGATTTGCCTCTTTTGCTATACGCTCTGCCTCCTCCTTGGATCTTTCCGAGTGAATGAGAATAATCTTATCAGGCAAATTGTCTGATATTCCCAGGTATACGGGATATGTTTGCCCGCCTACCAATGATATATGAATGCTTGCCATATCATTTATTTATTTTGTTAAAAATCGAGTCCGCTTTTTCCTGACCAATAACTTTCGCAATAGAAGCCCATTTACTTTGACTCATCCAAGCTTTCTGCTTGTCCTTCTTCAAAAGTGGAATTTGTACCTTTAAAAATTTCACGATAAAAGGAATATCTTCTTGAACAATCTGCTGTAACTCATTTCTCTTTTTAAGATTACCTGCAAAGGCTTCAATGGATGCTAGTTTAATGGCAGATAGAAATTCTTCGATGCTAGAATTGGCTATAGATGATCTCTTCGCAATTTTCTCTTCGCATTCCTTTATTATATACTTGAGGCTGTCTTCATATTGACTAGCCCTATTATATGTTTCCAATGCTTTTTCATATTCTTTATTACTGAATAAGGCATCAGCTTGTGATTTCAGTTCTGTGAATTGCTGCTTACGTTCATTCAGTGTGAAATTAATACGGTCTTTTATCGCCTGGATTTTATCACTACCTATTCCGAATGCATACGCTTCCAGCTCTGCTATTTTAGTTTGAGCGCCTTTTAGGTCATTATGTTCCAGTAATGCTTTTGCTTCCTCAAGCATAAGGTCGAATTCACGTTCCTTTTTACGTTTCTCTTCTTGTATCTTTTCTTCATTGATTCTCTGTTGACTTTCCTTGACATTCCCGACAAACGCACATCTTGGTACATTGCCATTGATAATTTCCGAAAACGAGCCCAATTGATATCCTTTAGCATATTCTTCTTTACCTGTCAGGAATTCGTTTTCTGCACGATTGGTATTCATCTTCATATAGGTAAATTTCCCTTCTTGTTCAGCAGTTATACCTCGGGCCATGGCTAGCAATTCTGTTATAGAGGGCAATCTTTTCCATTCTCCTCTGACAAAATCATTCATTTCTGTTGTAAATATGTCCAGAAGTTCTTGCTTAGATAATTTTGAATTAGACAAAGTCGTTTCAACCTTTATCTTTCCATACCCTAAAGGTTTACCCTGACCGATATTATGGAAACATTCACTTGTGTCATGGAAAGTTAATGCTGACAATAATGCTCCAAGCTCTACTTCCCGGAGATTATGAAAAAATATTCTTCCTTTAAAGACGACACCTTTGTCCAATGGGATGGCATAGGATGTCATGGCATCAGTCGCCTTGTTGGATAGGATGTTAGTCCTTACAGGGTAACGCTTTCTACCTGCTATCTTAACTTTTTCACTATTCCATGTTTGTCCGTTTCCCAAGTACAAAGGATAATACGACGGATTGGGACTCGATAAGGCGAAATTCGTCTCTGTGCATTCTTGGATATGTTCAGTGGCAAATGCATTTGTAAACTGCACTCTTCCTTTAAGCTTCTTTTTATCTAATGAATATCCAAAAATGCAGTCGGCCAAATCATGGCTGTCCTTAAACAGGAAGTCTGCAGGTATGGCATTATAGATAGAGTTGAATGCTGGATATTTGTACATATATGACAATCCGATGCTGTCTACCACTGTATCGTCATTCTTATCATACATAAAGAATACTGGAATAGGATCACCATCAAGTAATTTTTTTCTGAAATCGTTGAAGTCAGGCGAGTTCTTATGAATAGACAAGAACTCATCTATCGTGTAATCATCTACTTCTATATTATCTTTTTCTATATTGTCAGGAATAACAAATTCGTAATATTTGTTCTCCCATGAATAGGTGCCTTTCTTATTGGGTTTGTTTTTCTTTTTCCTTTGTCCAGGTTGTCCAGTGAAAACGATGGTTCCTGATTCGCCCTCATCATCGAATTTCACAAACAATCTATTGTCTACATTTTGACTTTCTCTCAAATCATCGTCAGGTGAAAATGAGTTGTGCAGACTATTCGTACCGAATAGTTTATATTTAGCCTTTGCTGTTCTGTTCTCATCCTTCTTAAAGTCACCATTTTTAACAAAGTTTTCCAAACCGCAGCCATATTTATTATCTAGTTCCTCTTCTGAGATTCTCCAAGGCAATCCACAGTCGTTCAGTAGATATCTATCGTTATTAAGTTTTAGCCATCCACAATGGATATTTTCTGGCTTAATCTTGTTTTTGTAAAATAAGCCATCCGTTCCATTGCTAAGATCACGGATACTGAAACTTTCATTTTGAACAATATTCATTTTCCCAAGGCTCATAATTTCCAATACGTTGCGTATAGCTCCTTTGATAGAAGTGGCAGGTATGAAATATCGCCCATCGCTCGTCTTGCTGAAGGATTTGTATGCCTCAGTTTTACCTTCGGCATCCTTCTTCGTATGTCCGTTACGGACAAAAATGGGAGACTCTGCTGTTATCTTTAAATCAATGATGCCACTCATACCATCGCTGAATGGGATGTCTTGTGATATCTGGTCCGCCCAGTCTGGAAAATAGACCTGAGTGGATAACGGTACAAAATTAAACGGTGCTTTTATTGTTGTCATAGTTACTCCTCCTTATTGTTTTTATCACCGAAACCGACAAATACAAGTTCTGCGGGCTGTAAGGACTTCATTCCTTCGCAGAACTCATCTTCTTGTTCTCTCCATCGCTGTATGAACTTCAGCTTCTTGTCGTCTATACGGTTAGATATGTATTCTTTCACTAGTTCCTGTTCCTCATCTGTTACATCATAACAGTGTATCAGATAACATCCATCTACATATTTGATGCCAAGTGTTTTTTTGTTCTTCTTATCAAACAGCTGACCTTCTATGACAAACGGATTGCCTTGTTCGAAAGCCGATTTGTCAAGTGCTGAATGATGTAGAACTATAGGTTTTGCACTATCACTCATCCATATATAGCCCTCATAATTGGCTTCAAAATTTATATCTTTATAATCCATAATTAATCCTCCTTCGTTAAATCACCGATAAAGACACCATTGCCCCTGTTTACGCCGCCACCTAGCGGAAGTAATCCATGACAGATGTCATCAAGTGCAGATTCCAATGATTTTCTTATTATTTCTTCTCCAATAGCTTTTTTCTCCACCATGATGGTGAGTACAAAGTTATCATCACCACAATCAGTCACCTTCTCCGAGAATAATGCACCGTCAATGGCACCACCTGTAAATCGGTCTATTGATACATGATTCAGTATCTTGTCGGTCGGTTTCCCTGATTCTTCTTGGATTACATCGGATATCATCACATGACCTCTCTGAACATTGGGATCATCCGTATCTTCAGTGCCGAACAGAATCTTCACCGCTTCATTGTTTTTCCCCACGTGGTCCTTAAAATCAGTTGAATCGTGTTGATCGGCCATATAACCTGTGTTCAGATTGTAATAATAGGCCACACGATGTGCCAAAGCTCCTTTGACGGATGTAGCGGGAATGAGGATATTTCCATCTTTAAATACGGCATACTCTCCAGTCCAGTCTATATAAGATTCTTTTACGGGGGTCATGTCCACTTCGTTATCACCATACCCTGAACCAAAAAGGAAGAAGCCGTCAGGTTTCAGTTCCAGTCTGTACGTGGTCCAATTTATATCTTCTATTTCTTGTGCATTGGAATCCTCAGCAGATGCCCAAAACGAGGAATCTGCTAATGATGATGACTTTTGCAGATAGGCTTGCATATCTTTTTCATCCGAGAGGTCAAGTGTCCTTTGTTTACAGGAAACCACTTTCACTTCTCCGAATCCACTTCTGGTGCCACCTCCTATTCTGAATGATTTACGATACAATTCCGATAAGATGCGGTCGAAGGCGGCTTTATCTGATTTTTCCTGTTCCGCTGTCATCATCAGTTCTATCTCAAAGCAGAATCGTGTGCCTTTGTATACGATCTCCTCATCAAACTTACCAGTGTCTGCAGCAGTACCTTTCTCATTGATTTTAGCATGCTGGCGAATAGGCAGATCAGTGAAATGATTCAGAAAATCCGATTTCTTTGCGAATCCGTCTGTTACTGTGCCATCTTCATTCATAATGTTAGCATGAGAGAAGATGATTTGAGATCCTCTGCCACCATTCTTTTTTTGGAATCCCCATATATGCGATTCAGAGTTATGTTCCCCTACCGCATGACGTATGATTCCAGCTAGTGTTGTGCCTGGTATATAGGGGAATCCATTCACATCTTTAACCACTCTTGCGTCTGTGATGATGTCTTTATCACCGGAACCGACAGCAAGTGGCGTAACGGCTTCAATCACAATTTGCGAAATGAAGCGATATTTATATAGTGATTTATCTTCCATAATTATTTATGAGCTAATTTTGCCATTTCAGCGGCAAGGTTAATAACTGCCATTTGTGTATAACTGCTATCTGTATCATTAATGAATTTCAGCAGAAGGTCTTTTCGCCGTTTTTTGTCCCATTGGTCTTGTGCCACACCGTGTGATATGTATTCTTTTATCTCTGTTTCGATAGTAATTTTATCTTTATGCTGTGAGGCGATACTACGTATTGTTCCCCATTGTGAGGCGAATCTGCCCTTTTCAAATATATCCTTGTGAGACTTGGCGAAATCATTGACCAACGAATAGACCAGATTCTGAAAATACTCTTTTTGTTTGGCGTTGCCCAAATATTGCAGCAAAGGATTGTCGCCCGCATCCAACAGGTTCTGCACCTCAGCCTGGGTCATATCCTTCTTTTTTTCTTCTTTTTCCCCTTCGAAGATACGGAAAAGAGCGATACCGTTCTTACCTTTGTCAAAATTCAGAAAGACTGGATTATAAATAACATGTCCGAAGCCTTCGTTCTTATAAGCTCCTACATAACAGGAGGTATATGGACTTTGTTTGGCATCTTTAATAACGAAAACACTACCTTTTTCGATACCGCATCTGTCCGTGTCACGTGACTGTCTGATAAAGTTCCACGGAGCATACTGAAAAGTTCTGATTTGTGAATTTTCCCAATCTATTTCCCCCTCCGCAAATCCCAAGTCTGCTACTGAAGGTCTGAAGGTGGGTATGCCCGATTCTTTATCAAGGAAAATAAGACGGCTGTCGGCATATACCGTGTATACACGTCCTCCGTTTGCTGATATTTGCGACTGATCTGTAGAATAGTCATCTGGCTCACCCTTGGATTCTGCAATGTTCACCAGTCCATATTGAGCCGTACGCGAGCGACCTATCCGTTTTTCTCCTGATAATGCCTCTTTTATTTCTTCTGCATATTTCTCTGCATCGTCAGTCAGTTCTACCGTAAAGATAAAAGTCTGTCCTTTGTCCAGCGACTGATAACCATACATCATCGAATCTTTGGATCTGCGTTCCGTGCCATCGTATGCTGATTTGATGGCAAAGGTCTTGAGTGATTTTACCTCCGTGGCTTTTTTCGCTGTGACATCAAAAATATAAAATCCTTTACGGCACTGTTTGAGTTGCTCTTTACCTTCGTCTTTTTTATCATCATAACCATGGTGGATATAACACAGTTCCGATGCCTTCTTCAGTTTCGGGTAATACATACAGGCAGGAATCCTCAGAGATCTCTTATTATCTACTGAAGGATGGGCATCACCGAATCGCACGCTTCCGCTATGGAAGATGGCGAGGTTTTTGCTGTCGCTGTTCTTATAAAGGATACCAGCCGCGATACCCAGAAAATTATTACCTGGTATGAAGTCCAATGTCCGTTGGTTGCCAGTCGTGGCGGCATTCTGATTGAGAATCACATCAGTAAGCAGTTCGCATGTAAATGTCAGTTTCTTCATGTCATACCTCCGTTTCTAATTTTATATCGCATCTACCAAGACCTCTGTTGCGTCCCGAGCCCATCCTTTTAATGAGATGCAGGGCATTTATCAGGTCGTTTTCCAGATAATCCGGGATATTCTTTATTTCTCCGTACAGAGTCAAAGGTATCACGGTCTGTACTTTGCGAAGACTGTGGTTCTTTGCGATGCCATTGTCTTCTATGGATGTGGAAGCTATAGATTTATACAGGAATTTGGCTGCGTGATTGTTTTTGATTGTTTTCGCGGTCACTTTATCAAGAGTAGCATTCGTGAAGAAGGTCTCACCTTTCTTCATAAACGATGTGTCATCCTCTTTTTTTTCTTCCATACTTTTGATGATATTCTTATCCTTTGAATTACCGAAAAGTTCAGCAAGCGAAGATTTATCTCCATCTTTTCTCATATCATAAAGTATCTCCGCGGCTTCCCTGACGAGTCCCTTCATGGTCTTCCCCGGTACGAATGGCAATTCGTCTTTATCCATAATGGGCAACAAGTCCACATCGGCACCAGCCGACAATCCCGAACCGCATTGCCATTCAGAATAAAAAACTATTTTATATCTTAGATCTTTCATAGATTGCATGATTAATTGTTTTATTTTGTTCTTTGATTGATTACGGTATACAAGCTCAACATATCATAGACGGGGAATGATTGTATATCATTTCCCAGATTAGTCACTTCCTTAAACAGTTCGCGGAGTTCTGCATCTTTCTTTTCATCCATGAGTGATACCACCCTGCGTGCTCTCTGCTTTGCTGCTCCCGCATCTTCATGCATCACGGTCATCCATTGGCGCAAATTGGTCTTGACGGCATTTCCTTTCTCCTTTTTCGTTTCAAACAAGTTGATACTGTCCAAAAGTCTATCCACAGTCCATCTGCCTTGTTCATTATGAATATAGTAAGGACCGTATTCGAATGTGTACCCAGGTTGTGGCGTGAGTTCACGTTTTACGATATCTTCATATTGCTCTATGAAACTGTCTTGTACCTTATGAAACATCAGACAGGAAGGTGCCAGACCGTCGTGTATATTCAAGCGCTTTTCCTCTTTTGCGTCCTTCTTGGCTCTATCGCATAATTGCTCTGCCAGTTTATATCCAAAATAGAAGGGATAAGAAGATTTGATGAATGCGATACCCGCACAGCAAGTGAGCATATCCCTGTCGCCGAATACATTATTCCTTTTGATAATGGCTCCCAAATTATCTTGAGTTTCTTTCTCAAACGATTCAATAAACTTTTTTGTATATTTCACGGCAATGTCAGCCCTGCAAATGAGAGTCATATCATCACCGCCTAATACTACGGGGCGCATTGGAATGCGCTTTTTATTTTGGTCAGTTATTCCGAAGTCGCCTTTGACTTCATCAAATGCTGCATTGGCCGCTTTTCTTGTTGACAGGTCTAATTTCCCTGAGAATTCTCTGAAGTCCTTCTTGTTCTTGCCCACTTTCCTGACCACTTGACCTAATCCGTTTCCATCGGCATGGATAATGGCTATCCAATCGTTCTTATCAGTGATATCTGATATGTTATAGGCTATCTTGGCATCTGTAATATCTTTGTATTCCAAACCGAAGCTCTTGGCGCATAGTTTCCTTACCTGGTTTTCTTTTACTTCTTTCAGCAGTTCCCGTTTGGCAACGGTAGCCTCATCAATGAGTTCTTCTTTTATATACTTTACGCCAGGCATACCCGTATTCGGTGAACGTTTCATCCCGATGAGTCCCATCGTAATACTGTTCATCGGCTTATTGCGCTGTTCACGCAACTTGTGTTCCAACTTGTCCACTGCTTCCTGAAAGGCTTTATCATCCTTCTCTATATAAGAAACCACAGCCTGACTGATAGTAATGCCAGGAGCCATCTCCATTACCTTTTTAGGAAAACGAAGTACTGCTTGTTCACAGTCTTCTTTTCTGTTAAATACAAATTTGATATTGCCGGCAGCACCCAATATGAGTTCCCTGTTAGCCTCGAATTCTTTGAAAGCATCCGTACAGATTCTCTCAACGAGTTCACTGGCACCAACGATATCCTTCAACTCGTTGGTTTGAAAAATGAAACTTTGAATGCCTTGCACCGCAGCTCCATAAAGATACTTTGTTTCCTCCATATATTGTATGATTTATTGTAATTCCTTGATTGTTCCAAAACCCAGACTCACACCCTTCCCCAGTCCGATGTAAGAAGGCAGATTCATATTTACGTCAAAGACGGCATTGAAAGACATCATCCTTTGTCTTTTGAACATGACAGGTCTCTGTTCGCTGATGTCTGTCATAGACAGTTTGATCCTTTCATCGAGATGGATGTCCACTCCCTTTGCCATTGAGATGATATTCCCCGTCAGAGTACGCTGTAACATTTCTATCCTTTCTATCATATTATTACACTCTGTATAGACCTTATAGTTATTCTGATTGAGGGGAAGCCAAGACTGGATGGCATATTTTTTCATTTCAGGGATAAAGTTCAATTCTATTTTCTCCATATTCGACGATACTACCGTAAGGGTAAGAAGTCTTGTACCTAGGGCTACAGGTATTTCGTCTTTACACGTCAGCCCTTCTACAGCATTTACCCCTTGGTTCACAGCCACGACCGCGGCTTTTCCATCGATTAACTTATATTGTATTTCCGGATAAGCATAACGGAATCCATCCTCCGTATGATTATGCAGAAGGACATCTTTATCTTTTCCTATTTCAGCTATAACAGCCCCGCGGAATAAAGGTATCTCTTGTCTGTCCAATGTATTGGAAAAACGTACTATCAATGTTTTTATCTTAGTCATTCCGATATAGTTTTGCAGCCCTTTCCAAGCTATCTGCTATTTTCTTTCGTAAATCAAGTGGTTCCAGTATTTCGATGTCATCTCCATAAGAACGCAACTTCTGATGCAGTTCTTTGTTGTTTACGATTCTGTATTTCAGCACGTGGCATCCATCTATCATATCTTCCTCCTTTTGAGAGGCGTGAAGGCTCTTTGACATAAAATATTTATATCGAAGGGCCGATCTTACCTTGATTTTCAGTTTGATGACAGGACCGTCTCCGATACCTATCCTATCGTCAAAGATAGAAGAGTAATCCACTTTTGGATCCGGTTCTTTATATTCTATTTCCTCATTTTCCACTACATTCTTCATTCTGTCGATCGGCAGCACTGTCTTTTCTTTTCTCTGCCGCA
>OCTV010000265.1_pt1 | contig 20924 bp, 12 predicted proteins | sample 1539101 | NCBI WGS metagenome assembly OCTV01 (sample SAMEA3991422, study PRJEB22521) | metagenome | biome: anthropogenic terrestrial biome; feature: sewage plant; material: sludge | place: Sweden | collected 2012-09-26 | reverse complement strand
CCTTGTAAAGTCGTTACTTCCTGACTCCTGTTTCCAGAATCATCAAAACTATATGATATTGTCAATATCACTTGACACATTTTACTCGAAAATTTTGAGGATAGAAGAGCATATTGGAATAAATCTTCATGGAGCGCAGCGTAATGGAGATTTATTCCAATATGCTGCAAAAAAATTACGCTGCCGATTTTTGCATTTCATAATACCGTCTGCGTTTGACCGCAGGAGGCAATCCGTCGTTTGCGGAGCAAATTCTGCGGTTATTCCAATAGCTCATAAAATATCGCCATATCATCGTTTTCATCTCTTCTATGGTGTAGTTTTCTGACTTCCTATTCCTGCTATAAAACAGCTCTTCCTTCATCCTTGCCCAGAAGCTTTCACAGCGGGCATTATCATGACATCTGCCGCCGGCGCTGTTCATGCTCTGAACAAGCTCGGATTCGCTGATTGCCAGCCTGTATTTTTCACTTGTATACTGACTTCCTCTGTCTGAATGAAGTATTGCCCCTTTTATGCTAGAGTGCATTTTTACGGCGTTTTCCACCGCTTGAACGCACAGTTCTGCTCTCATATTATCAGCCATTGCAAGTCCTAAAACGCTGGCATCAAAACAGTCAAAAATTGCTGACGTATACATTTTTCCGTCCTTTGCTTTCAGCTCAGTGATGTCTGTAACGCACTTCTCACAGGGTTTATCTGCCTTGAAATTACGCTTCAGCAGGTCATCTGATTTTCTTGCTTCTTTATCTGCTACGGTGATCCCATTGGGTTTTCTTTTCGGCTTATGAGTAATTCCAATATCGTTCATCACACGATAAACGGTGCTTTCACTCGGTATTTTAACATCTTCTGGATTTTTTAACAAAAGAGCCTCATGCATGCGAACCTTTCCGTATGTATCGTTGTATTCATCTTCTTCAACAATTTTCATCATAACAGCCGCCAGAGATCCGTACTTCCAAGGTTTATCTCGATTTTCCAGATAATTATAAAATCCCTGTCGTGTAACATCAAGCGCTCTACAATAGAAAGCAATTTTACCCGTGGTTTTTCCATTTTCTGTTTTCAGGGCAATAAATTTCATTCTTTCGTTTTTGCAGACCTCCGACGGCTGGCTGCGAAAAAAGCACTTGCTTCCTCCAAAAATTCGTTGAGTTCATTCAGCCGCTTGATTTCTTTTGCTTGTTCCTTTGTTTCCTTGCGAAGCTGCCTCACCTCTTCAGCAAGGCCCATTGCATTTTCTGGTGTACGTTCACTGACATCCAAGTCCCCATTGTTTGTCGCCTTTATCCACCCATATAGCGTTCCATAAGGCACTCCAAGCTCATTGCTTGCTTTCTTGTTGCCAATTTCCTTTGCAAGCTTTACTGCCTGCTCCTTGTATCCCTTGTCATAGCTTTTTGTTTCTGCCATTTTTCAACACTCCTTTGATTCTATTATATTTTTTTGAGTGTTGAGTGTCAAGTTTTATTGTACTATATCATTAAAACCAAAACCCCATCTAACTGACACAACTGTGCGGATCGGATGGGGTAAAAATTTTTTCGTGTTTTGAAAAAGTTGACGTAATGTTTTTATCTCTCCTTTGAAATTTTAATAATGTGCCTCATTTCTGATTTTTTTATGATTTCATAATCTGTTCTAAAGCCAAAAGCATCATGAAGATCATCTGTAAACTGTGTTCTTGTATATACTGGTACATATCCAAAATCCTTAGCTTTGGTGAATTTGTAATCACGAAGCCCTTTTATTATCTCTTCACAAGTATATTTATTACCGAGTTTCTTTTCTAGATATCTGAAGATAATTAGTGAAATAAAACACATAACAAAATGTGCTTTTATTCGATTGTCTTTGCTGAGATAAACTGGTCTGGATTTAAAATCAGTTTTCATTATTCTAAAGCTTTCTTCAATTTCCCATCGACGTTTATTTATCTTTATTATCTCAGGTGCAGGATCCTCTAAATTAGTAGCAACGCAATAAAATCCATCATATTTCTGTTCGTTTTCTATTAGTTCATCGTTTAAAAAATATGCTGTTTTTTCTGCAACTTCACCGTCTTCTGTAACACGTACAGTTTTTATCAGCCTTTTAAAATCTGTGCTTCTTCTACGCTCAGATTTATCTGATGAATTGATTGCTTTTTTTGCTCTTTCAATTTGCTCATCTCTTATGTTGCGTTGGTATGCCATGTATTTAAGTGAAAAAGTGGCTATGTATTTCTGCTCAATGTTATTTTCATTAAACCAATCTTCTTTGTAAAATACCCAGGAATAATATTTTTCACTTAGTTCTTTTGAATTAATTATTTCATTCAGATTAAATTTTTCAGTGTGTCCTGGAAGACTCCATCCATCTTGTGAAAGCGCCCATTTTCTTTGAAACGCTTTCATCTTTTTTATGGATTGTACAGTGATAAATGCTCTTTTAGAACAGTTGTTAAACTTTCGATTTTTTACTGATGAGAGTCCTGCATCTGTACATACTATGAATTTGGAGTGATTAAAATCGTTAATGATTCTGTTTTCAAGGGGGATCAGCGTTTTCTGTTCATTTGTATTTCCTTCATCAATACACATTGCAAGCGGAATTCCGTCACCATCCATCATCAATCCCATCCGTACTATGGGATTTGGTCTGTGTTCCTTACTCTTTCCGTATTTTCTTATGCCTGACTCTGACTCAATTTCAAAGAAAAAATTAGTACAATCATAATAAATAACCGAATCATTTCGTTTATCTATTTCCTGACTGAACTTGTATATATCAGACTGTATATTATACGATTCATCTGCTATTACATCCAGTGAATGATAGATATCGTCAAGCGAAAAGTCTGATGGCTCCAGTAAAGTTTTTGTATATTCAAGGCAACCGGATTTTGATGCTGGAAATAATATTCTGTTGTAAATCATGCGACTTAATATATCGGAAAGATCGTATTTAAATTTATATTTTTCTGATATCTTTTTGCATATATATTTAAGGTTGAGCTGACTGTATATTTTCTGTAGAAATATGTATCCTCCATTGTAAAGATTTTGAGTATCTCTACCCATCTGAGCTTTAGGATAATATTCAACAGTAACCTTTTGACTTTCTTCTGAAGACCTTTTGTTTAGTTCATTTACATATTCCTTTGCCCAAGCAACAGGATCATCATGGGTTTCTTTTAATTTATCATAAGTGCCGAGTTTCTTTATTATTTTACTTGTATTTTTACCTTCAGCAGTTCTGTATGATTCGATAACATAGAATTGCTGAGCGTTTTTTGATTTTACTATATTTAGTCTCATATATATTTTCTCCTAAAAGATATTCATATATATTATATCACAATACCAACAATACGTCAATATCAAAATTAAAATTTGACACAAAAAATTCGAGAATTATGTGGGTTGTGATACTTTTTTTAGATCACAACTTCTGAATTCCCGGATAGCTCACTATCTTTTGTCATAAAAGCCAAGTTAAGCTTAACAATCATTGACTTTTTGTGAAAATTGTGATACTATATATAATGATACTATACATAATTAGTGTTGCATTGAATTGCATTTAACAGATTTTTAACTCGACATTCCATTGTCCTGATTTTGAAGCAATGGATATGATATAATAATTGTAAATATAACGATGAAGAGGCTATCCCCTCTCTATGAGGTGGTGGGTTTCATTTTTGCGTCAAAAGTCAGAGTACAATCTCCGACTTAACGCAGGCAATCCTGCGGATTGCATTGGCATATTAAAATCAGAGCCTTTAATAAATCGTTAGCTATGAGGAATTGCTGTGAAGTGGGAACGAGAAGAAGAAATACTTTTGGTTGATTTATATATTTATTCCAAGACACATTCTACTGAAGAAACAGAAGCTGAAATTAGCAATGTTTCCGAAATGCTTAAAGATAGAGCAAAAATAATAGGTATTGATATTACCGAAAAGTTTAGGAATATTTCAGGATTGAAAATGAAATTACAAAACATCGAATATTGTTTTACAAAAGGTAGATCCGGATTAGCCAATTACTCAAAATTTGATTCTATAATTGCTGAAGAAGCAAAAGAAAACCTCGTCAAAATACTGCTGGATGCTGCTGAGATAAAAATTAGCATTAAATACGATCGGAGGTAAATATGTACTATGAGAATATTGAACCAATCTCAATTGTTTTAAAACGAAATGACAAATATATTAAAGGAACTATTGAACTTGGCGATAAAATAATAGTGTCTGATAACTTATCAACGTATACTGTACAAGTTGACTGGCTTTCTTCGATGTTTTCTGTAACAAATAAAAAAATCCCAGTATTCGCATTTATTAAGCAACCAAGACCTTGCTTCAATATTAGAGATAAGTTTGGAATTAAACTTGTTTTTTGCATTGTTAACGAAAATGACGGAAGTGAGGAGAGAATACGTTATTTTTTGGTTGATAAGCGTGACAAGGCTAAAGAAGAATGTGACCATGAACTTGCTCGTATTAAAGCCGAGAAAAAACGTTATAAAGAGCTTGAACATATCAAAGCCGAGAGAAAACATCAAGAAGAACTCGAATGGATTGAAGATATAAGAAAACATCAGGAAGAGCTTGAACGTATCGAGGCTGAAAGAATACGTCAAGAAGAACTCGAATGGATTGAAGATATAAGAAAACGTCAGGAAGAACTCGAACGTATCGAAGCTGAGAGAAAACGTCAAGAAGAACTCGAATGGATTGAAGATATAAGAAAACATCAGGAAGAGCTTGAACGTATCGAAGCTGAAAAGAAGCGTCAGGGAGAGCTTGAACGTATCGAAGCTGAAAAGAACCGTCAAAAAGAGCTCGAACATATCGAAGATGAGAGAAAACGTCAGGAAGAACTCGAACGTATCGAAGCTGAAAAGAAACGTCAAAAAGAGCTCGAACGAGTTGAAGCTGAAAGAAAACGTCAGGAAGAACTTTTTAACATTGAATGCGAGAGTGAATTTTATAATTTCAAAAACCACTTTGCGTTAAAGGAGGCGAAAAGTAAGGTTAAAGGTTCAATAAACTGGAAAGATGAATATTTAAAATATGTCACAGAACGAGCACCAAGTACTGCTGGCGATATATACTTGGCAATGACAACTGTTGAACAGTATGCTATTGAATCAAAAATTTTTAATTGTTCATTCTATGAAATATTTTCGCCGGAAACAGTGAACATCCTTAACCAAAAAGTTATGAATAATGCTAACTTCAATATAAACAACAGAGATATAAAACGTTTTGTTAAAAGTGGAATATCTATTTTAAACGACTTTATTGATAAGAATATAGATTTTTTAATGGCAAATTGCTCAAATGACTCTTCCACATCAGAAATGAACCCATTTGATAAAAAAACATCATTCGCTGTTAATTCTGTTGAATTAATTGAAGATGTAAGCCTTTCAAATCCTAACAAACTATATATCTTCGGTAAAACATTTGATGTGTCCTCTTGGGTCAATCTTTTTGTTGTGTTCCTGTCAGAGGCTAACAATCACTCACTAGACTTTCTGGATACTTTCTATAAGAACCAACTTTTAAACAACAGCAGACGTCTTGCTAAAGCTAGTAATATTAGTCTGTTGCGTAAACCTGCATCTATTCCAAATACTGTATATTATGTTGAAACAAGTATAACAGCTATTGGTTTACTGAAAGCTATCAATAAATTCTGCCAAGAGTTAAATATTAAAAGTGAAACCGTATTCATCAGCTATATCGGCACTGTAAAGTATAAAGAAACATACTCAGCAAATGTTAATAATGAAAGTGATATTATTGACGTTAAACCAGTAAATAATATGCCTGATACTACTAATAGTCCATCAAAAGAAACAACTGAATCGGTTTACATAAACGATACAACAGCTGAAAGCAGCATAAGTCAATATTTAAAAGTTGACTTTAACCAATCTGTTTCTCTCGGTTTTACAAAGCCTGTAAGATTCAGTTATTTTGAAGAATCATATAATGAATTGAAATCCTGGACTGATCTATATGTTCAGATTATGAAATTATTAGCTAATGATTATCCTAAAAAGATTTGTACCGGATTACGTCTACACAATGAAGGAAGTATTGATGTTGGAAATTTAGGCCTTTATAACTCTATGAAATCGCCAAAAAAATTATCAGGAACTCTATTTCTTGAAACAAATTTAAGTACTACCGATATAGTAAAAAAAATAAAATTTGCACTAGATTTGTGTTATGTCGACTATGAAAATCTGGAAATAGAATATTGCTCAGATTCAGAATATCAGCTGAATATTCAGCAAACCTCGCAGGATTCGCCAATAAAAACACGTGCAGAACTTGACACGGATCATCCGTTCTATAAGTGGATGGTTAATGAAGCAAATCTGACCCAACCTTCTGCAAAGAACTATTTCTCAAATATACACTCAGCAGAAACAATAGCCAGGCTACAGAAGTTTTCATCTTGGAAGCTTATTTCAACCAATGATTATGATGAAGTGATAAAAACATACAAACTTTTATTTAAGAATTCTCTGTTTACAATTTCAAACACTAAATCACATAATGCGTACACAGCTGCAATAAATAAGTACATTCAGTATCTTCAGAGTTTGCCGAACTCTTCTAGTTCTATTATTAAAAGCCAGCTTTTATTCGATTTAAATGATGTTGTTGAGCGTAAATCAGAGTTTGACGCAGAAACCATAACATCATATAAAAATGTACTTAGACAGAAGTTTATAAAAGGTTTCAGGCTTTCATCTCCGTTGGATATGAGGAAATTCAAGGCTTGGTACGAAGAAATTGAATACAAGTCATTACCTGGTAATGACGATAAAATAAAAAGATGTATTTCTCAGTGCGGTATCGTTTATGATGAAAAGTTATTCTTAGTTGAAAGTTTACTCAGCGAAGAAGTGAAGAATAAGTTATTCTTATACATAGAAAAAACTTTTGATTCTGGAAAATCAGCAATATATTATGATGCTCTTTATGAAGATTTCCATGATGATTTCATCTGTGAAAGAATTTATGATACTGATATGTTAAAACTTTATTTACAGGGTACTCTCAAAGGAAACTACTATTATTCTCGTGCATACATTTCTCAGGAAATGTTTGTTAAACTGGAGTTTGATGAGGAAATTAAGGAGTGCTTAATAAAGCACGGAACACCTGTTCTGACTGAAAACATATGCAATGAACTTTCACATATACCACAAGATAAGATACGCCGAGTTTTATCAAATAACAAAGATTTTATTAGTAATTCTAGGGGAGAATATTTCCATTGTAGCCTGATAAACTTTAATGGAAACGATCTTGAAAACATTGCGGATTTCATCAATTCAGCTATTGATGACAAAGAATACATATCCTTTAATGAATTGTTAGAAGCTATTCAAAAGAAATATCCGCATATTATTGACAACAATTCAGTTCTTTCCAATCTCGGATTGAGAGGAGCAATTACATATTCTCTTCGTGAAAAGTTCTTTTTTGACAATAACGTTATCAGTAAATATGGAGAATTTCTTTCTATGGCAGATATTTATGCTGATTATAGTAAGAGCAGGGACAGGTTCACGATAGAGGAATTAAGACTTTTGAAGAATGAAATTCAAAGTGGCAATATTTATTTAGAATCCATTTATCCTAATACTTTAAGGATTAGCGAAGATACTTTTGTTGCAAGGAACAACGCTTGTTTTAATGTTCCTTCAACTGACGCGTCAATAGATATGTTCCTGAATGGCAAAGATTATTTACCATTAAAAGATATTTCAAGCTTTGGTTCGTTCCCTTACGCTGGATTCCCGTGGAATATTTTCTTACTTGAACATTATGTAGCTGAATTCAGCGATAAATTCAAGTTGATTCATACTACATACAATGAAAGTAATTGCGTAGGAGCAATAGTAAGAAAATCAGCAAACATTAACTCATTTGATGAACTTGTTGCTGTTGCTTTAGCTGAAAGTGATATTATCCTTACTGACAGTAAAGCTCTCGATTATTTATGCAATAAAGGATATCTTGTGGTTCGTAGGTTCAAAGGAACTAAACAGGCTATAATTAAGGCAAAAGAAATCAGAAATAAGAAGGGAAAGAATTAGCAATGTACTCTTATGATTGGGATTCAGAAACAGGTGGCTTTTTATTAAATAGCTCACCATTAACTTTTAGTAAAGAGCCAAGACCTGTTTACTATAAAGAACTTGACGTGTTAGGTTTTGATAAGTATTGGAAATATGAAAAACAGGATGATTTTCCTTATATGTGGGCTGAAGCAAGTAACTATTACTATCGTGGCAGGCTTGTAGCTAAAACTAAGGGTGGTTCACTTTATACTGCTCCCCAACTAATTATATTAGATGAACCTGAAGCAAATGGAGCACCATTGAGATTTGTTGATATTCTGTCTATGGTCGAAAAAAATCGTAATATACTTGAATCTTTAACACAGGAAACAATAAGAAAAGTATATAATACCTTTGTTGAATATCAGAGTAAGGTGGATGTTTTTTATGCTGCATTCAGCGGTGGTAAGGATAGTGTTGTTATGTTGGATTTAGTACAGAAATCTATACCACATAATAATTTTATCGTTATATTTGGAGATACTGATATGGAATTTCCAACAACACAGGAGTTGGTGATTGAGGAGCAGAACAGATGTAATGATAAGAATATCGAATTCTTGATTGCTAAGCCAAGATTATCAGCAAGTGTAAGCTGGGATTTGTTTGGTGCTCCAGCTCGCCGCTTACGTTGGTGTTGTACTTCTAATAAGACCGTTCCAGTACAAAATTTACTTTATGAAAAATATAAAACTAAAATTAAAACTATGATGATTACAGGAGTTCGTGCTGATGAAAGTTTAACTCGTGCAGATTATGATGAATTAAGTTTAGGAAAAAAAATAGCTGGGCAATACAGTTTTCACCCTATATTAGAATGGTCATCATTGGAAGTTTATTTATACATTTATATGAATGGATTATTATTGAACAAAGCATACAAATATGGGTTCAACCGTGTTGGATGCATAATGTGCCCTAATTCAAACGGAAAGCACGAATACATTAAACACAAGTTTTTCCCTGATTTAGTTAATAAATATTGTGAAAAGATAATTAACAATAGTTCCAAAGATTTATCAGGAAACAATGCAAGGCTATTTATTGATACAGGTGGATGGAAAACAAGATTATCTGGTAGAGAATTAAAAGTATGTGAGGAAGAACGTTTTTCATATGAAGAAACAAAAGAATTTCATATGTTTGAAACAACGAAATTCAGCAATGATTGGAAGATATGGTATAATACAATAGGCGACTTAATACCAGTATCTGAGAATGAATACTTAATGGAATATAATGGAATAATAAGAAAATGCGTTTTAAAAAGTCGGGATAGAATTACAATATTTGAAATTGATAATCTTGGCAAAACAAAGAATTCCATAGAGTTTGTATATTTCTTTAAGAGTATACTTGCTAAAAGCCAGTATTGTATTAATTGTGGAACTTGTTCTGCTGAGTGCCCTTATAGAAATATTACTATGGAAAAAGGTAAGTTGGAGATTTCAGCTAATTGTACGCATTGTCATTCTTGTCTTACAATTCCAAGTGGATGTATATATTATAATTCAGTGAAAGGAAGTAAAAGTATGGTGTCAATAAAAGGAGTAAATCGTTATTTAAGTACTGGTGTTGAGGCAAATTGGATAAAAAACTATATGCGAGATCAAAATTATCAGCCTGGTAACAGAAAGACAGATGTAATGTTTAGCTTTCTAAAAGATAGCGAAATGGTAAGCAACAAGAAATTTACTGATTTCGGAAATTTCGTTCAAAATAAGGCGTTGGATTCTCAAATTATTTGGGCTTTAATTCTTTGTAATTTAGCTTATTCTCCAGCTTTTGGATGGTTTATTAAGAACATTCCATTTAGGGAGAGATATTTAGAAATAAGACTATTAGACGATATGGGTGAAGATACATCTAAAAAGGATGGTGGAAAAAAATTACGTGGCGAATTTTGGAATGGTTTCAAAACAATTCTTGATACAAACTCTGATTTTCAGGAAATCGGTTTAGGATATCCGGAAATAATTGAAAAAACTCAAAAAACAGGCGATGTGAAAAAGAGCTTAATTTCTATAACTCGTATGCCTTGGAGTAATGCGGATCCACGAGTAATCCTCTACTCACTTTACAAATTTGCAGAAGCTTGTGAAGATTATTATCAGTTCACCCTTACAAGACTTCTTGACCATAGCATAGATAGCAATGGTATAAGTCCAACTGAAATATTTGGTCTTGAACGTGATGAAATGGAGAAAATTCTTAACGGCCTTACTGTAAACTATCCTGAGTTTATACACGCTTCATTTACTCTCGGACTTGATAACATTACTTTGAGACAAGAAAAAACATCGAATGACATTTTAGCATTATTTTAAAACAATAAAAGACATAGGGGGAATTTAGATGTTTGATAATTACCGTCATTACTTTAATATAGATCCCGAATATTTCCCACAGGTAAACAAAGCCGCTATTGAGGATAACCCGGATCTTTGGAAAAAGTATTATCCACATGAAACTTTCGTTAAGCTTATAAAGGATACTGTTAGTGTACTTAATAGACAGCAGAAACTCTCTATCTGGGTTCAGGGTGAATTTGGTACTGGTAAATCTCATTCTGTTCTTACATTAAAGAAACTGCTTGATGCCACATCCGAGGAAACAAAGGAATATTTTGAGAAGTTTGAACTTGACAATGATCTTTGTAATAAGCTTCAGTCTTTAAAAAATAGCGAACAGAAAATACTTACTGTACATAACTATGGTTCTTCAAGCATAAGAGGTGACCACAACCTTGTTTTTACAATGCAGGAATGTATAGAACAGGCATTAAAAGAATCCGGGATTGAAAATAAATCAGGTAATGCATTAAAATCAGGTGTTATTAACTGGCTCTCTGATAAGCATAACAAAACATTTTTTGATAGCTTAATTACAGACGAATACCGCGATTTGTTTGGCGGAGATACAACAGATGAAATAATTGAAAAATTAAACTCATATACAGATATTCCACTCACGCAGTTGATGGACAAGATTTTCAGAGTCGCTGATGAACGAAATCTTACAGTTTTAAAACTCGATGTTAAAGAACTTGGAGAATGGATTAAGGCTGTAATAAAGGACAATGACCTTAAAGCTATTATTTTTATTTGGGATGAGTTTTCTGAATATTTCTATAATAATATGCGTAATCTCACAGGATTTCAGGCTATTGCGGAGTTAAGCTCAACAGTTCCTTTCTATCTGATAATTGTAACACACTTAGCACAGCATTTCTTTAATGATAATGATAAAGATGCTCAGAAAATATTTGATCGTTTCGTAAAACCTCTGTGTACTATAGAACTTCCTGATAATATGGCATTTAGACTTATCGGTGCTGCTATGGAAAAAAACAAAGAGCCCGAGGTACTAAAAGACTGGAATGAAACGGTATTAAGTGATCTTGTTGACAGGACAAGAGATTCACGTACTCTTATTAAAAAACAGGCAAAAATCTCCGATCAAGAACTTATGGATATACTCCCTATTCATCCTTATACTGCTCTTCTTTTAAAGAACATAGCTACTGCTTTTGATTCTAATCAGAGAAGTATGTTCGACTTTATAAAAAATGATCGCGGCGATGAAATAAAGGGATTCCAGTGGTTTATTGATAACTTCAGCCCAGATGATGATAATCCTCTTCTTACAATTGATATGCTTTGGGATTTCTTTTATGAAAAAGGAAAAGAACATCTTTCAGCTGACATTCGTTCTATTTTAGATTATTTTGCTCGTGGTTCAAAGAATCTCGATGATGACGAATGTCGTATATTAAAAGCAGTTTTATTATTACAGGCTATATCACAAAAGGTTGGCGATGCAGTAGAACTCTTTATTCCAAATCAGAAGAATATTGAAAATGCTTTTGAGGGTTCTGACATTGAAGGCGGAGATGCTGGAAAAATCGCAAATAAACTTGTTAATGATAAAATTTTGTATCCTAAATCAATCGGAAACGGTCAGACACAGTATACTGCAATGGTTAATGTCGCAGATGTTGATGCTATTAATAAATTTAAGACTAAAGCTCGTGAAAAGACCACTTCTTCACTTGTAAATGATGCACAGGTATACGAGGCATTCTCTGAAAGTTTGGGTGGTGCATTGAATCTCAGATATAAGGTTAAATATGTTGCTGCTGATAATTTTGATTTAGTCTTAAAAAACGCACGAAATAATGACGTTCTTGGTAATAACATAAAGGCTATGGTTGCATTCGCAAAAGATGATAATGAAAGTGCAACTATTGGGAAAAAGATTTCTGAAGCTGTAAATAGTGGAAATTATAATATTGTATTTATTGATTCCTCGCTCACACCTTTAGGCATTGATTCGTATGAACAGTATGTTGAAGCTCTTGCAAATAGTATGTATTATCGTGGTAGCGATAATGATTTAGCTAATCAGTATGAGAAAAATGCAAACGAGATCTTGAAGAAATGGAAAAGCAAGGTTTCTAACAGTGAGTTTATTATATACACAAATGATAGACCTGCTGGAGAACACAAAGCAAGTATTGATTCAGTAATGGCAACCCTTATGGAGATTAACAAGAAAACGTTTAAGGATTGTCTTGAAGGCGAATACACAGTTATAAACAATATGTATGTAGCCAACTCCCTTAAAAGTGGTGTAGAATGTGGTGCTACAAAGAATATAACAGGTACATTTAAATCTGCAAATTCTAATACAAAACTTGAAAACGCTTTAAAAGGCGCCTGGGACGTTGATAGGTATTGGGAAGCTACACCATATCTGCTCGTTTCAAAAATAAAGATTGCTGTTGATAAGGTTATCGCCGAGTCATTTGAACTTGAAGGTCGAGTATCAATTGCGACAGTGTATGATGTTCTTAAAGCTGAACCATTTGGTTTTATGCCTTGTAATCTGTCAGCCTTTGTTTTCGGCTTTGTAATGAAAGAATATATTGACGGTGCATATAGTTGGAGCGACGGATTAACTAATGATGATCTGAACATTACAAAGCTCAAAGAGATGATAGATGAGGTAATTAAGCTTCAGATCACACCAAATCCTCGATATAAGGATAAGTATATCGTAACACTTACACCTGAACAGAAAAAGTTCAATGAGGCAACATCTGATGCATTCGGTATTCCTATGTCATATTGTACATCTATCCCTAACACAAGAGATAGAATCAGAAACAAAATGAAAGATTATTCATTCCCTATTTGGACATTGAAGTATATACTCAGTAGTGAAAATCTGTCAACGCCTGAAAATGTATTAGTCTCATTAATTGATTATTACTGTGGAATAGCTAACAGCAATAACATTGGAGATAACAAGACCGATAATGACATTGCTCTGGAAATAGGCAGCATTTGCCTTAATAATCCTAATGCTATAAATGATTTGAAGTCAATTCTATCATTTGAGAAATGTATCGAAGGTATGAAGAAATATCTTTCAAGTTTTGAAGATAATAAACTTCCTCACCTTGCTGATGAAATTGGAGATAATGGCCAGTACATCAATGTACTGAAAAATAAATTCGATGCTGATGCTGCAAACTGGGTATGGAACACTGAAACAGCACAGACAAAAATACGTGAAGCAATTTTAGAGTATGAGATAATTGCGGAAAGCAATAAAATTGTTCCGAAGACCACAAAATTAAGAGATACTATCTCAGAATGGTGTGAAAAATGTAAGTATATAAGAATTTCACACTCTGCACTAAAAATTTATGTTGGTAATTTAGCGGAGTTTACTGAAATTCTTTATACAGTTAAAAAAACAGGACAGTTACTTGATGCTCAGAAACAGAAATTCCTTGAATTATTAAGAGCAAATACAGCAGCATTCAATGAGCTTTATAACAATCAGGAATCCGTGTTCAGGACTGTATGTACGCATTATGTAGAGAAATTCAGCGATGAAGAGATTAGTGAAATCTATAAAACTATTCCGGCTAATTGCTTTACAATGGAAAAGGCTGATTATTATACATTGGTTGCTAATAAGGTCGATGAATATGAAAGCATTAGTCAAATAAAGATAATCAAGAAATTGTGGCACGAAAAAACAGGTACAGAAACTCCACGTGCTTGGTCAAAGAAATATAAAATGCCTATTCTTTGTATGGTTCCGGATGCTGATATTCCAAATGCCAAAACTGCATTTGGAGCAATTAACAAAGCTCACCCTGATAAATCATCAACAGAAAAAGCTCGTTTATTTATTGAGAATGCAACTTTCTTTGAAGCCTTAGCTGATGAATCAGCTCGTAACAGAGCTTTTATTGATGTCATAATACGAAGCTATTCTGTTATGCTTACTGATGTAGAGGATGTCAAGAAGTACCTCGATGAAAGAATTACATCAGATCCTTACGAATGGTTTGGACTACCTGAAGTCGAGAAAAAAGTCAAACAGTATGCTGAAGTTAAATATAACGCTGATGGATACAAAAAAGCTCTTGAAAAGATTGATGACATGGATCCTACCGATTTAAAACGTTACTTAAAGGAAATGATTGCTGATAATATGGTTATCGGTATGGAAATAATTAAAGAAAAATGAGGTGTGCTATGATGAACAGCTCTTGCATAAGTGTAATTGAAAAGCATTTTGCGTCCCAAAATCCTCAAACTTACATAGTTGATGTTCATACAAAATCAGAAATGAACGAAATTATTGCTCATTTCAGCGTTGGAAACACCATAATTATCTCAGCATCTGACTATTGCAAAAATGATGAGTTGCCTCGTCTTGACAACCTTTATGATGTTGTATCTCGAAAAAACGGAAATATCCTTGTTACAGAGCTTACATCATTTGTAAGGTTTAATGGTGAACGAGAACTTAAAACGCAACTTTCAAATATATCAGGATTACATACATCAGGAATAGTTGTTTTCCTTACATTCTGCTGCGCAGAATTATTAAGATTTCCTGATCCACGAATCAAACAGCGTATATTCATTAGTAATGCTGAGGCAAAAAAACTACCTGAACTTGTTTTTGCATGTAAAGACCTTCCTTTGTCTCAGAATATATTCACATATACAGGTATCCACTCTATTGCTCATGCTATCGAAACAGAGGAATGTAATAGATTATATGTTATAACTCAGAAAAAAAGGTCATCTTATCTGTCATCATTATACTCTATCAGCGATTTAAGCAGTTCTTATGACGTTCTTTGTCAAAAAGATAATACTACACATAGTTTCGGTTCATCTCTTGGTACAGAGGAACAATGGTCCTATGCTTTGTCACTATTTGACTTAAACTCATGTTGGGAAGAAGCTATTTCATCTGTTTTTGGCAGCTTCAAAAACCTTGAATATATATTGCCTAATTATGAGAACTTTGAAGAAGAAAAGAAATGGCTTTATTTCCTTGCACTCAAAATGTTTGGAACATCAAACAACGAATACCTAAGTATGGTTATCACCTCGTCAAATAGTCAAAAAGATTTTATTCGTCAAATGTTCCGTATGCTTTTAAGCGTTAAAGAAACAGATAAGAATTTTGCTAAGCTATACTCGGAAAGAAAAACAATACTGAAGTATTTCAGCGAATACGCTGAAGAAATAGAAGATTATTGCAAGATGTCAAAATCAAAAACTGATAAAGAAATATATTATCTTACGGATTTATCATTGCTTGAAAAGAATTGTGTATTTGAATTTCTTGATAAATACGGAGCGGATTTTGAACTAAAGAATTTGGAAATTATTCTTTCCACAGTGTATCTAGATCTTAACGATTATCTTTCTCCTTATCGTTTCAAAAACAAACTGCTTGACGATTATTTTCAGCAGTATAAGTATCAAAAGATCATCAATAAAGTATTCCCTGAATTTGAAACCAAAGTTGAGGAACAGGCAGAAAAGCGTGAATTTACTTTGTTACTTGAACCAAGAACTTCTAAATTGGACAACATAGATAAAACAAATTCTCAGCTTTACTTTATGGATGCTATGGGCGTAGAATATCTAGGTTTTATTCTTGCAAAATGTCATCAGAAAAGCTTAAAAGCTCGTGTGACAGTATGCTATTCTGAATTACCTTCTTTGACTTGTTATAACAAGGAGTTTGTAAAAACATATGAAGAATTAGGTTTGCCTGTAATTTCTATAAAGGAAATTGATGAAATAAAACATCACGGTAAATATGACTATGACTATAGACAGACACATCTTCCGATACATTTGGTAAAAGAGCTTTCTATCATTGACGAAACGTTAGACAGAATACGAACGAAACTCATCAAAGATGAGTGCAGCAAAGTTATAATGGTTTCTGACCACGGTGCATCACGTCTTGCAGTAATAAGTGAGAAAGAGAACCAGTGGGAAATGACTGTTAAAGGAGAACATTCAGGAAGATGCTGCCCTAAAACAGATATTGAAAGCAAACCAACTTGTTCTACTGAAGAACGTGATTATTGGGTTCTTGCAAATTATGACAGATTCAAAGGCGGTAGAAAAGCAAACGTTGAAGTTCACGGTGGTGCTACTCTTGAAGAGGTCGTTGTTCCTATAATCGAAATATCTGTTAATAATACTAACGTTGAGATACATATAGTTGATACAGTAATTACTGTAAGCTTCAGAAAAAAAGCATCCATTACACTGTTCTCAAAGACAAAGTTAAATGATGTTAGCGTATTTGTGAGCGGTAAACACTACGAAGCTGTTGCAACAGATGATAATTTTTATACTGTTGAATTTCCTGATTTGAAGAAAAAAGGTGAATATAATGCGGATGTTTATTCTGCTGGGAATTTACTTGTTCCTGGGCTTTCATTTACAGTTGAAAAAGAAGGAACACAGGAAAATAAACTATTTTAATGGAGGCATAAAATGCAAGATAAATTAAGAGAATGCTTTGATGAAATGGTTGTTTACAAAGATTTGAAGAAAAGCAACTTTTTCTCTGCACTTAGCCTGCCGTCATTTTTACGAGATTGGCTTTTAAAGCAGTTTGAAGATGATGATGGGAACTTTGATATAGATGAATTATCCAATTTTATCAAGGAGTACTTACCTAAAAAAGATGATTGGGTAAGTATAAAGAATCGCATAATTCTTGAAAATGAACGTGTCAAGTTTCTCACCAAAATAGCTGTTGACATTAATATTAAAACACAGGAAATTACATTTGCTTTGCCTGATTTCGGATTAGGCTACAAAGAAACAATTATTGAACAGTATGACTGGGATAATTTCAAAGATGAACTGGTAAAGGGCAAAGAAACCTGGGGAATAGTTGAGCTTGGATATCGTCATCCTGATGATACTGTAAAACCTAAGGTTGTTGGGAAAATCAAGCTTACGGGATTCACAAACTTCTGTCCTTATACAATTGACCTTGATTATTACAAGGATGTACGTTCTGAATTTACAACATCTGAATGGATTGACGTCATTCTCGGAGCTATCGACTATAATGCCTCTGGATATGAAGATGAATCTCAGAAGATCGCTATGATTACAAGATTACTTCCTTTTATTGAAAAAAGACTGAACTTGATAGAATTAGCTCCCAAGGGTACAGGTAAATCGTATTTATTTGGACGAGTGAGTAAATTTGGTTGGCTTTCTTCTGGTGGAGTAATGTCAAGAGCCAAAATGTTTTATGATATAAGCAAGAGAACACAAGGACTTGTATGCAATAACGACTATGTTGCTCTTGATGAAGTTCAGACAATATCTTTTACAGATATTGATGAAATGCGAGCTGCATTAAAAGGCTATATGGAATCCGGCATATTTACAGTTGGAAACTATGAAGGTTCTGCCGATTCAGGAATAATACTTCTCGGTAATATAAGTCAAGATAAAATGAATGAGTATGAAAGTATGTTCTCAGAATTACCTGTAACATTCCATGAAAGTGCATTACTTGATAGATTTCATGGTTTCATAAAAGGATGGGAAATTCCTCGTATGCACGATGACCTCAAGATACAGGGATGGGCATTAAACTCAGAATATTTCTGCACTATTATGCACTTACTGCGAGAAGACGCTAGCTATCGTGCCATAGTAGATCAACTTATTGAAGTTCCTGAACATTCTGATACACGAGATACAGAAGCAATCAAAAGAATATGTACAGCTTACTTGAAACTCCTGTTTCCTAATGTACGTTCAGCAGAAGAAATGGATTTAAGAGATTTCCAGAAATACTGCCTGCGTCCAGCTTCGAAGATGAGAAAAATCATTAAAATTCAGCTTGGTATTCTTGATGATGAATTTAAGGGCAAGAGTATCCCGTCATTTACAGTGAGGGATTTAAATAATGCAGATTAAATGTTCTATGTGCTTTTGTAACGTAACTGAAAAGGATACTATCGGAATAAACAAAAAATTATTAGGCGAAGACATTTTAAACTATTACTGTATGGATTGCCTTGCAAATTATCTTGACTGCTCTGTCGATGATCTTCTTGATAAAATCGAAGAGTTTAAAGAAGAAGGTTGCACTCTGTTTAAGTGAGGAATAAGAAATGAAAATATATGCTGATAATGCAGCAACAACAAAATTAGATATTGATGCGTTTGAAGCAATGAAACCATTTATGCTCGAATGCTATGCGAATGCTTCACAACCATATAGCTTTTCACAAAAAGCTAAGAGAGCATTAAAGGATGCAAGAAAAACAATAGCGGAATGTATAAACGCTGAACCTGAAGAGATCATATTTACGTCCGGTGGAACAGAGAGCGATAACTGGGCGATAAAAAACTTTACCGTTCAAAGTGATATTCGACACATTATAACTTCTTCTATCGAACACCACGCTATTCTTAATGCCTGCAATAACTCAAGCCCTTACTCTGATTGCGTTTTCTTATCAGTAAATAAGGAAGGTTTTGTATCACCTTTGGAACTTCAAAACTTATTGAATTCTCCACGCAAAGCTGTATCATCTTGTGAAAGTACACTTGTATCTGTCATGCATGCAAACAATGAAATAGGTACTATTCAACCTATAAAAGAACTTGCAAGAATAGCCCACGCTAACGGTGCCTTATTTCATACTGATGCAGTTCAGGCAGTAGGCCATATTCTGATTGATGTTAAAGATCTTAACGTTGATATGTTATCGGCTTCAGCTCATAAATTCAACGGACCAAAAGGTATCGGATTTTTGTATAATAAGAATAAAATGTTGTCACCGTTGCACAATGGCGGCTCACAGGAATTTGGAATGAGGGCAGGAACTGAGAATATTCCAGCAATTGTAGGAATGGCAGTTGCTCTTAAGAAGAATGTGGCTAAAATTGAGCAACATACAGAGCATCTCCAAAAGTTGACTGAATTATTTTTATCAGAACTTCATAAAGCTGAAATTAATTTTATTCTTAACGGACATCCCACTAACAGATTGCCTGGAAATATTAACATATCTATCAAAGGCAGATCAGGCGAAGGGTTAATGCATTTGCTTGACTTAAAAGGCATTTGCATATCAACAGGATCAGCTTGTGATAGCATAAATCAAAAGCTTTCTCATGTTATCAAAGCTATTAATTTACCAGATGAATATGCCAAGGGAACTATTCGTGTTACCTTTGGAAAAAACAATACTGAACAGGATGCAATTGATGTTGCCAGTGCAATCATAAAAGCTTCAAGCCTATAATACAACTAACGGCAGAACGTGACCAACCATTACGCTCTGCCGCCGTTATTTTTATTCCAGTTCCCCTGACCTTTTCTTCGTCCGCCGCTGTTCCGCCCGATCATCCACACCCATAAACAGATCAATATTTTTCCGCATAGTCTTCAGCTCGTCAAGTGGTGGTTTCTCATCATTTATCTGCCCCTTCAACTTATCTTTTTCAACCCTGAGCTCTTTCTGCTCTGCCCTTAATTCCTTAATAAGCGGAAGCTTTCCATCTCCGAAATTTTTTTTCAAAGACCTCTCAGCAGCAGCGTAAAGAATAAATTCCGACTCATGTTCACGCATGTACCTGTCAATGCCGAAATGCTTTGGAACGCCATCGACAATAGGCTTAGTCTTACGGTAAACATCAATGTCATTTATCTGTTCTTCAAGAGCCTTGATACGTTTCTCAATATCCTTGATTCTGTCCTTTTTACCAGAGTATTCATCCCCCATTTCAGCAATCTTCCTGTCAAGTGCATCAGGATCAAGCATACTGATATAGTACAATAAAACTTGACACTCAACACTCAAAAAAATATAATAGAATCAAAGGAGTGTTGAAAAATGGCAGAAACAAAAAGCTATGACAAGGGATACAAGGAGCAGGCAGTAAAGCTTGCAAAGGAAATTGGCAACAAGAAAGCAAGCAATGAGCTTGGAGTGCCTTATGGAACGCTATATGGGTGGATAAAGGCGACAAACAATGGGGACTTGGATGTCAGTGAACGTACACCAGAAAATGCAATGGGCCTTGCTGAAGAGGTGAGGCAGCTTCGCAAGGAAACAAAGGAACAAGCAAAAGAAATCAAGCGGCTGAATGAACTCAACGAATTTTTGGAGGAAGCAAGTGCTTTTTTCGCAGCCAGCCGTCGGAGGTCTGCAAAAACGAAAGAATGAAATTTATTGCCCTGAAAACAGAAAATGGAAAAACCACGGGTAAAATTGCTTTCTATTGTAGAGCGCTTGATGTTACACGACAGGGATTTTATAATTATCTGGAAAATCGAGATAAACCTTGGAAGTACGGATCTCTGGCGGCTGTTATGATGAAAATTGTTGAAGAAGATGAATACAACGATACATACGGAAAGGTTCGCATGCATGAGGCTCTTTTGTTAAAAAATCC
>OCTV010000259.1_pt1 | contig 21129 bp, 22 predicted proteins | sample 1539101 | NCBI WGS metagenome assembly OCTV01 (sample SAMEA3991422, study PRJEB22521) | metagenome | biome: anthropogenic terrestrial biome; feature: sewage plant; material: sludge | place: Sweden | collected 2012-09-26 | reverse complement strand
CCAGCTCTAATTTTATAACTTATATTCCACAAAAAAATTTAAAAATTACTGACAAATACCTTGACAATCAGCGATAACGAGAAATCTCGGTTAGCATTAATAAATTTACGGCAGGCATTGTCGACGCTAAAGGCAATGCAAACATACTTTAACGAGATATGTATAGAACAAAAAATACTAATGGAAAAACATCAAGATCTGTGCAAAAATGAAGATGAAGCATGTCAACGCCTGATGAGTTCATGCCAGTATTTTAATAAACACAAACCGAGTAAATACGTTAATAAGTATCAAATAAGTATTTGGTATGATAAGAACTATCAAGAGAAGCTTATAAAAACTTCAGATGCATTAAGTGATTTATCAACTGCATATTCCATAAGTTTCCCTAAAGATTATTTCTTCGATGGGTTTCTAAGTCAATATCCGATTGTTGTGAACAATTTTGATATGACAGATGGTGATAAGCTTATGCCTCTCTTGTGCCTCTGCACTCCTTTTGCCGAATTAGAATATGATTATTTGATTCTCTTATGTTGCAACAAACCCAATATATTAACTCCTAATGGGCTTAAGATTCCAAAGAGATTTTTTGAGACACTAAAACAATATGTTGAAAATGATGGAGAGCCTTTGATAAATGAATTGAGTCCACCTTTTCCTGTAGAGGTTACATCACAGATGGTAAACTGTTTTGCCAATGTATATGATGTTGAAAAACCTGCTGTTACAGGATACGAAAACGTTGACCGTGTAGGCGAACTTTTGTGGGCACTCTCAAAATCTCGACAAGTGCTAATCAGCAATAATCAGGATACAAAGTATTTAAATAGAATTGAAAAAAAGTATAAAGATGAAATTATAAAGATTCTTGCAAATACTAATAGTAAAATTGAAGATGAGGATTTTGCTGAAATTTCTAAGCTGTGCACATCAGTCTTTGAAGGGGCTGAATTTTTGGATGCAGAACTAAATATGTTTTATAATAATTTAATTGGTATTTGTTCAGAGTAATCACTTATTACCTTTTTGATGTTCCTCAAAACTAACAACAATAGTGTTGCTAGATTTAAGTAGTTGTGATTTAAAAAGCCATTAACAATTGGCTGCTATACATAGGTTGTAACATTTTTAATAAATATTGTAATAGTAAATAATGTTATTTTAACTTCTCATTATGTTTATAATGCGTAAATTATTTATAATATAGTAAAAATAAGCGAGGTGCATAAATATGTTAACGCTTGAGGCATACATCTCCAAACGGGAAAAGGAAGAAGGTGTGAATGAAACTAATACTGATGCTCGCAATGAAAATATGCAGAAGTGTATTAACTTCGTTATTGAATACTTCACTTCCTACCTTGATACATTTCCTGAAGATTCACAGATGGTGTTACAGCAACAGAAAATTGAAAAGTATCGTCATATAATTAAGGATTATGAATCTGATGTTCAAAATTGGTGCATACAAATATATGCGGATTATGGTAAGCAAATGACGCGTCAAATAAAGGGCATAGTTTTTGAAGATGATTACTTTTTACTTAGATATACCACTGAGGATTTCACGGCGCTTTCTTATGACGTCTATTCAAAGCTAATTCGTAAACTACCGTTTATACAAGGTCAAAATACTATGCTTCTTAGATTTATTCAAGAATATCATCGTCACGAAAGTACACCAACTTCTTGGGAACGTTTTCCTTATATGATTGATGAATTAGTTGATGATTGGATAAATGACACATACAATAAATATGGTGTGAATTTGATTCGATTTGCAGAAAGTTGGGTTTGTTATTTTTCGGATACTGAAGAAATTTGGCCTCATTCTTATCGAATAAAATCTGATTGTAGCTATAGAAAATATGAATACGATTATAAGCAGTCCACAAATTTATTCAATCTTGACTCACTGTATAGAAAGATACCTAAGACACCTTTTACTCGCGGAAAAAAGCAACAGTTTGAAATTCTACTCATGCATGAGTGGTTGAATTCAATTGTTAGAGATAACAATTATTGGACGTTGTGCATAGAGAAAATCCATAATATATTGACCAAATAGTAAAATGCTAAATAAGTACCATAGTACCATTTTCTCAAAATGTATAAAAAAGAATTAGCCGCGTAGCAATAAAACTACGCGGCTAAACCATTTGTATAAAGCTTGTGACGGGATTCGAACCTGCGACCTGCTCATTACGAATTCAGACCAACGATTGTAGCAATGTAAGGCAAAGTGTCGTAAACCGCTTTATTATGCGGTTTTCTTGACGTGATGTATTTTGGCTTGCGGTTGTTTTGAACGATTTGAGGTAATAATAAGTGCCAAATAAGTACCACGTTTTTTACTATTGTATTTCAGCACGAATTATTTATACTTACCCATCAACCCATATAAACTGACTTTCTATTTCGTAAAACGACTTTCCATTCCAATATTTATCATTCAGCAAGTGCTCAAGACAGTCAGCTTTGCTGGAACATTCGTAATAATAGAATTCGTCAATAAAATGGTGAATATCAGGCATAAAACGGTCAATGTGTGTAAAATACAATCCTTTTTCTTTGCTAAACTGTACTCCATAGAAATAGTACAGATAACCATCGTAACGCACCATTTCATCCTGTATAGTAAGGTTGTCGATAAATTCGTTTATGTTTCCGGCTTCCATCTTGTTACACCTCCAAAATATTTTTTTGTACTCGTCGTATTCGCTTTGAGTTAATAGACGAGGATACCCGATTTACCCGTATATAACCTCTATTTTGGACTCGATTTCGTAGATGGTTTTCCCGTTGAAAATCTTCGCTTCTTCAAACGACTTTTTTCTTTCTTCTGGAGAGGAACACTTGATGGAAAACAAGTAATCGTGTTGCGGTTCATTCCCATCAACGCTGTTCCAATAATCTACGGTCAGAATATAATCATCTTTTTCCTTATAGCCTTGAACGAAGTAGGTTGTTTCGTTAATCTTAAACTCAACTTCATCACCGCAATAGATTTTATCCATAAAATCACTGATTATCATTCCAGTCACTATAATACCCCCTTAAAGAATTTTTTGTATTTTTCATATTCGGTTTTGGTTAATGGTCGAGCTTGTCTATTAGAAAAATCTCCCGGTGAATATTCGTGGATATGTAATACTGGTTTGCGTGAAGGGTCGATATTTTTCTCTGGGTGATATGCAATTTCAAAACGTAAATAATGATTATCATCATATTCACGATACATTCGAAAGTCTCCTGCTTTATTGAGCAAAATATATGCCGAACTTGAATGAGCCTCTTCTGGCAATCCACCACTTGCTTTTTTATCTAATTTTTGCAAAACCTTAACTCCATTAATTTTATCTACTGTTTCATAACGGTATGCAACATTATTTCCTGCCGCATATGTTCCACGTCCACCCATATTAGCGTACCACCTTTCTTGAAGCAAGGTAGTCGATTGATATTATGTTACCGTCCTTCAACAAATATGCAAAGATAATTCAACAACTGGAGCATGATGAGGGCTATTCTGATTTTTTGTTGAAGCTGATGAAATCCGAGCTTGACGACAGGCAACAAACGGCTCAGGAAAGGCGGATTAAGAACGCGAAATTTCCGGTAATAAAGACCATTGCCGAATTTGATGCGCAAAGATTAGAACACGTCAGCGAGGGTTGCATTCGGCAGCTGGCATCATGTGATTTCATCGGGAAACGGCAGAACGTGATTATGGTGGGAAATCCCGGCAGCGGTAAAACTCATCTTGCAACAGCACTGGGAATCTGTGCGTGCAGTGCAGGCTTCAAGGTGCGGTTTTGCACGGCAAGCACTCTGGCAACGGAGTTGTCCGAGGCACTTCAGGAAAGCAGGCTGTCAAGGCTTGAAAAAACTTTCAGCAAGTATGATTTGCTGATAATTGACGAGTTAAGCTACCTGACATTCAACAGAAGTCAGTCGGAGCTGTTGTTTCAGGTAATCTCAGAGCGTTCCGAGAGAGCAAGCGTCATCATTACAACAAACCTTGAATTTTCACAATGGACGCAGCTTTTTGAGAATGAAATGATGGTTGCCGCACTTGTTGACAGGGTGACTTTTAATTCGCAGATACTCAACATGAACTGCACCACCTCCTTCAGAATGGAAGCGTCCTTGAGCAATGAATTACATACTTCTTTAATTGAGTAAATGGCTCATTTTTTTCTTAGCGACAGTGGCTCAAAATTTTCTTGGCGGCTGGCTCACTTTTTTATTGACAAAGGCATTAATTTGCTGATTAAGTCTGGACATTCCTTAATTCTATCTTTATATGGTAAGAATTCATTTACAATAGTTAGTACCTGCGTTGAAGCTACTATAATCGACCAAATAAAGCTATATTTGCTCCAAATAGCCCACCCAGCAACAGCACCAGATGACAAGACTGCTAGTAGGATTATTATAGTTCGATTATTACGTATGCACTTTGTAAAATGTTCATTGTAGTATATAATTTCAAACTTGTACTGTGCCATCTGATTCCAATATCTGTTTTGCAATACGGTTCAGATGGAGAAATAATTCTGGATGGAACGTTGCCGTTTAATAGCTGGTATTTATCTTTGCGTGTTCCAAATAACTCAGCGTAATGTAACCTAGCTAACCTAGAAGACTTATTTGTGTTTTTTACAAATATATTAATGGATACACCTTGCTTAATGTCAAATACATTTTCATCAGCTGACCCATTCGGAGAAGTTTCGTGAATGTTAGAGTTTCCATGAAGATTTATTATGTATATTTCATCAAAAGAACGTAACAGATGATACCTCATACATCTAAATGTTGGGTTTAAAAGAAATCCATTGTTGTTGATGAAAGACAAAACTCCCGCACCGTTTCGTTCAAGCAGATTTTCACTATAACGTATAAATTTAACATAATCATCATTAAGCCAATGTTTTCTTTCGTTGAAGTATTCACCGTCAATGTACTTATAATCATTAATGAGATTTGAAATCCATTCGTTGTTATTTGATGAAACGCCGCTATAAGGCGGATTATATATTATCTGGAGTATGCTCTCAGTAAGTACTTTAGGTTCTCCTCAATATACTTTTGGTATGATCGCTTAATTGCCAATGATCGTGAATTTAATAGGCTGTCAAGACCGCTTCAGCGTTAATTTTAGCCTTGATAGCCTATTAAATTCATGATATACTTCATGAAGCGATTATACGGAAAGGAACATTCATGAACACAATGAACACCATAAACACTATGTATTTAAACTTTATATTTTTGATGGAAATCCAGATAATACCAATAATAACATTTATCCCTTGATTATTCTTAGCCTTGTCCGACTCAAAAGCTTCAGCAGCAAGAGGGTCGTTGAAGAAATTAAGCTGTTCTCCCTCATCTAAGAACGATGCTTCAGATTTTGACGGTTCAAGTGTGTTTGTGAGCACAACATTAAGTCGCTTTTCCGACTTGAAATCATATCCTGTTTCTTTCAGCACCATTGCAAGCTTCATATGTGCAACGGCATACGGTGCCATCATAAGCTCAAAGCCGTTAATGCGTGGCAAAAGCTGTTCCGGAACGTATTTGTTCCATAGCTTTTTAATTTCATCGTCGGATTTGCCTTTGTTGTTTTCCACAAATGTATCGCGAATTTGAAGTATAACCTCACGAAGAAATGTTCCTGTTCCTGTTGCAGGGTCGAGTATTTGTATAGCAGGAACATCAATAGTATCGTCAACAAGTGACTTAACTCCATAGCGGTCTTTTTTCTTGCTTTCACGCTTAATAGCAACAGATTTTTTAGCAGTATCAGCAAGACCGTCCTTGAAGCCAAACTCACTTTTCAAAATATCATCAACCGCACGAACCATGAATTTTACGATAGGCCACGGTGTATAATAAACGCCACGACGCTTTTTCGTTTCGTGTTCATACTCCGAAAGAAAATCTTCATAGAAATAAATTACAGTGTCCTCACGTCCTCCGCCTGTGCGACGGTTAAACGCTTCAAGAATGCTTTTGATATCGGTTTTATCAAGAAGGTCGATTATTCTTTTTAATTCAAGCTCATCAAAAAAAGCGTTTGTTTTATCATTTTTCTCAAAACAGCTCTTAATAAGCGTTTTCAAGAATGGATTTGTGTTAGGTATGTTTTCAACTGCTTCTTCCCATACAAAATTATCGTTGTTGTCCATGCATTTTGCAGAGAAAAGACCGTAAGCAATGGTTTGAGCATACATATCTGCAAATTGCTCAATGGTCAGGTCATGAACAAGGCTGTCCATAAATTGTTTATACAGCAGGTGTATATAGCCGAGCCCTGTTTCAACCTTATAAGTGTCTTGTATTGTTTGCTTCACATTCTTTGCGAGATTAGCAAGCTCTGTCGCCAGCAATTTTGAGTCAGTTATTGTTTGATGATATGCACGGGTGAAAACAGACTGCCATTGCATTCTCCAAGCGTTAGTGTCTGTTGTATCAGCTGGCATAGAAAGACCCTTTATTCTGTTTTCAAATTCAGATAAAACATGAGCATCCTCAATTGCAGGGTTAATATGTTCAATTTTTAATTGTGGTAGGTTTTTATCTGAGTCGTCAAAACTTGCAAATCCTATGTAATGCTCGCTGTTATCGCCCCAGAAACATAGGAAAATCAGGTCTTGCTTATTCCACGTTGGGTATTCGGGATTGTTTCTCTTTTTGGTAACTAATTTTGACAGTATTTTTTTGAGTGCAGATACTTCGAGTTTCTTGCTTTCAAAAGTAATCGCAAAAATACCGAACGGCTGATTATCTGTCATTGGACGTAACTGCTTAAAAGAAGATACCTTTGCAAAAGCCTCGGTTTTAAGTCCGATATCTTCCGCAGTAAAGTCATATGTATATTGTTTGGCAATATTGAGCATACTGTTATAGCCATCTTTTTGATACTGTGATAACAGTGGATATACTGCGGATTCATTTTCTTCCCATTCGGTTACTGTTTTCCCTTGGACATTGCACAATTCATAGATTGACCGTAAATAAACATCAAATGGAGCATACTCTCTGCAATGCTTTTCAATAGTTTCAAGTACTGCGTCGGTTATATCCTTTGCCTCGTTCCATCGCTGTTCAAACCATTCTTGCAGAAGCTCAACATTGTTGGAAATCTGAACATTTAACTCTATGTTTTTTGTTAATCCAGCTTTTGTGAAATTGCTTGAGCCAACGAGGGCATAACCGTTTGGAACATTCATTTCTGGAATAAACTTACTATAATATTCATCGTTGAAATGTGTTATATATGCCTTTGCATGGAATTTATCTTTATCAAATACCTTGCATTCTATTCTTTTATCTTTCATAGCCTGCAAAATGGCAGGCACGCCCAAAAGAAACTCATTTTTATCTTTTTCGGATTCTATGCTGTCATTGAGCCTTCCAATCAGCACTTCGCCAATTGTGTCAATGACGTTTTTTGTTCTTTTCGTCATTTCTGAGCCAAGTATAATTCTTATCTTATCAAGACTCTGCCAATTTTCATCAAGTTCGAGTAATCCGCCAATTTCAAAATAACCTGTGGCTATGTCCATTTGTTTTGAAATTTTGCACCATTCAGTAAGATAATGCTTAATAGTGCGTTTTTCAGAAAGATTATCAACAATGTATAAGTTATCTGACATCTGTTTTCCCTCCAAGATGAATTCGTTTCGTTTATCGTTACAGCACAGGCTGCTATTAAGAGTAAGTAATAAATCTAAAACTCACGATTTCATGGGATTTAAGTATAACCTATGAGATGTCAAGAGCCTATCAGAAGTCAAAAGAGAAATATCTGAGAGAATATCAATGGCAGGATATGTATATAGCTGTCCCCATTGAATTCGGTAAATAACAATAAGTCCCGTATCCTACGGTTTGTTGGATACGGGATTTTTGTATTCCTTGAATATGTGATAAGCTCAAACCAACATTAAGAAGGGTGGAATTACTATGAAGAACAGCAATAAGATCAGCGGAAAAGAAATATGGTGATATATTTCCGAGCGTGAGCGAAAACCTCACGCTCTTTTTCATACCCGTTGATTTTCTGCAGATAATTTTTTATGCAACCTTCCTTTACTTTTTCATTCTGAACAGTGCATCCGTAAAATCAATTCACCACAAAAACCATATCATTCACCACAAAAACTGCCATTCTTATTTATTATCTGATATACTGAGAAAAAAAGAAAGGGCTGAATGATATGAATGCAAAAAAGATAATTATTACATTACTGATACTTTTAGTTGTCGGTGGCACTGCATGGTTTTTCCTGCTTCGTCCCGAAAGCATTTCACAGGACAGTGTTACGGCAAGCTTTATGAAACACGAGGAAGCGTTTGAAACTGTGGCAGCTTATCTTGATGAAAATGATATTTCGGCAGAAATAACTGGATTTCTTTCTATAGATAACAGCTATGGTATCGTAAGAAAAGAATCCACTGAGTTCAGAGCATTTGCTGAAGCGGTTGAAGAACTTATTTCTGATGATTGCACTGAGATAATTTCCGATGGAGATACAGTTGAGTTTGTATATCATAGCACAGGTGGTTATTTCAACAAGTTATACGGTTCGGTAATCTTTAATGGACAGGAAAAGGTCGAAGGAAAGATTACAGTTCCGCTTAATACGAATGGCTGGCATTTATACCTTGCACAGGCATGAGGTTTTTATGATGAAAAAAATCAGAATTCTTCCGCTTATTATTTCTTTAGCCTTGCTTTGCTCCTGCGGTGTAAAATATGAGTATGCTGACCAAAAGAGCTATTATGATATAGATTATACCCGTGATAGCGCAGGAATACGTTTAGAGGATAATTATTACGGATATCAGAATTTTGATTTTCTCTGGAATAATACTATTCCAGCCGATATGTATGAATATAGCTATGGTGCGTTGGTCGGCAAACAAACAGATAACGTTCTGACTAATGAAATAACAAATATTATCAATAGCGAAAATGATTTTCCCGAAGGCAGCTATGAGCAGAAAATCAAAGACCTGTATATTATGTATATTGATACCGAAGCAAGAAATTCTTCAGGACTTAAACCCACAAAAAAAGGAATAGAACAGATTGATAAGGTTCGTAGTGTTGAAGAATTCACGAAGGTGTGCGGAGAGATTTATACTACATACGGCTGTGAAATACTACCTGCGCCGTATTTTTCACAGGACCATTACGACAGCAGCCGATATTCTGCCGCTATTGGTCAGATGAATCTATTTTATTCTGCGGATGAGCTGATAAACGGAAAAGATACAGCAGAAGATTTTCAGGAAAATATTGCAGTTATTCTTGAAATACTTGAATATGAAAATGCGGATGAATATGCTTATGACATTGTTACCCTGCTGCTCGAAATCGCAGAAAGCACATCTGATATGACAGATATAAGCGTAGAAAAGCTCTATAACATTTATAACGGAGAAGAGCTTTCCAAAGCGCTTAATACTGAGAATTTTATTGGGATTTACGATTTTGGAAGCACAGAAAGCTTTATTGTTTATGATCCTGTTCAGCTTAAAAAGATAGGTGCATGCTTAACAGAAGAAAATCTTTCTGTATGGAAAGCGTTGGCTAAGTGTATGCTTATTTATACTTACAAGGATTATCTTCCCGATGAATATCTGAAAAAACTGAATTCAACAGACAATCGTACTGTTGAAGAAAAGGCGATAGCCATGATAAAGCAGGAGCTGACAGGAGAAGTCGGTAATATCTACTCTGCCGACAATTGCGACAAAGAAACGCTGACTGCAGTTGAAACAATGACAAAGGATATTCGTAACGCTTACAGGAATTGCATAGAAAATTCAAAACTTTTATCTGACAGCGACCGCAGAGAATGTCTTGAAAAAATAAATAATATAACGTTTAATATAGGTTACCCGAAAGAAGCCTACCGCAGCGATTCGCAGATATCTGACGGGTTGCTTGAAAGTGTTATAAGCATCAGAAGTTCGATTGTCAGAGAAAACCTTGCTCTTGAAGGTAAAACACCCCTGCCTACTGACTGGAATATGACGCCACAGACCTTCAACGCTGTATATAGTTGTGTAAATAACAGCGTTACCGTGCCGATGGCTATGTTCTGCGCTCCCTTTTTTGATATAGAAGCCGATTATTATACAAATTTAGGAGGACTCGGATCAATAATTGCACACGAAATCGGGCACGCTTTTGATTCACAAGGAATACTTTATGACGAAAAAGGGAATTATCGTCCTGAACGAATCGGTAAAAACAGGACAGTCGGAATATCATCAGCTGTTGAAAGCTATTTCGGAAGCAGAATGATTATGGACACATTTTATATTGACGGAAAGCTTACAGCAGGCGAAAATGCAGCTGACCTCGGCGGAATGCAGGTCATAACGTCAATGACGGATAATGAAGATGCGCTTCGTCTGGTTTTTGAAAGCTATGCAAAAATCTGGGCAACACTTGGCGTTGATACCGATGCGGCACAGCAGATTGTAAGCGATGTTCACAGTCCTGCTGAAATACGAGTGAATGCCGTTCTGTCAAGCGTGGATAAATTCTATGATGTATACAGCATTGCGGAGAGCGACAGAATGTATGTGCCGACTGATAAGAGAGTAAGGGTGTGGTAGGATGAGGCTGATACTTAAATATATACTTCGGAATATTATGATAAAGCCTTTAAGAACAGCAGTTATTATACTTTGCCTGACTGCTCTATCGCTTACTTTCTCCCTTTGCGTAACAATTAACATTGTTTCAGAAAAGGCTATGGAGGAGCTTATACGCGGCGGCACGGGAAAAACAGATATTATGGTTTCATCGGCAATGGGATTTGATGAAATTCCTGTTATGCCTGAAGATGTGTATTTTATGCCGACAGTGCAGGCGTCTTCTTTCCTGCAGCTGCACAGTATTGATAATTACAAATACATTCAGAAGAAAAATATAACCGTGCTGGGAGTTGATACAGATGAAGCGGTCAGCTTTAGTGTAATTCCCGAATGTGCTCAACCGCAAAACGGAGAAATAGTTATAAGCTGCGCCATATCGCAGATATTCGGATATAGCAGCGGTGATGTAATAATTCTTCCCTGTGCTGACGGCTCGGAGCTTTCCCTTACAGTAAAGGAAGTAGTGCTTAACAAAAACTATCTCTCCCTTGTACCGCTGACGGTAATTGTAGCTCCTGAAACGGCAAAGAAAATATCGGGTTATTCAGATATTTCCGCTAATATCATACACGTTGATGTAAAAGATGATAGCAGGATAACGGAAATAAGCGCACAGCTTATGAGTAATTATCCTGACATTACCGTTCAGCAGGTTATGGGAACTGCTGAAATCAACGATATGGTTTCCGGGCTTACATATTCCTTTTTTACATTGTTTGCGGTAACCTTTATGATGATTATTTTTATCATATCTGCGTTTTCAAAAAATATAGCCGCTGAAAGAATGTCAGCAATCGGAACCTTCAGAAGTATTGGTGCTGAGAAGGAAACTGCCTCCACAACACTTCTCGTTGAATGTGCAGTTTATGGAATTGCCGGCGGATTATTCGGAGGTTTATTGTTTTACGCTTTGAAGGATACCCTGATAGGCGGAATAATTCCGACAGCTGAAGGTTTTGGCAGCAGAAGCGTTTATGCGCCTTTTTATATACCTCTGGCGGGTCTTGTGCTTTCATCGGTGATAAGCTGCGTTTTCTCTTTAGGCGCAGTTATCAGAACATCAAAAAACTCAATCCGTGAAATCATTTTCGGCGGTAAGGATACAGTATTCAAGCCCACGGCGGCCGGAACTGTCATTGGTGCAATTCTCCTTTGCATATCAGCAGTTCTGTATTTTCTGAATATGGGTTTTGCATTGAATATTTCAGCACTTACAGCCTTTATAACAGGCCTCTGCCTTGTAGTACCGAAACTTATGTCTTTTATCTCAGGATTTGCCGCAGGATACACAAATGGGAATAAATTCCCTGTGCTGCAGCTGGCTTTGATACGGTCAGGGACTAAGAAAAGTGCTGTTTCGGGAACTGTAATATGCACCGCCGTGGTAATGCTTACATCTTCCTTATTTGTATTATCACGCTCAGTAGATATGCTGTACTCTGTTCGTAATTACAACTGCGATTGTATAGTAACAGAACTTTCGGAAAGAGCCGACAGGTATAGGTTGATAACGGCAGACAAAAGCGAGCTTATTTATAATACTGAGGAAGTTGTCGAAATAAACGGAATAGGCGCAAATATGAATGTTTTCGGTTATGATGGATTTGAGCTGTTTTCAGGAATCAGCGGACTTCCTGGAAAAATCGGCAGAAATGAAATTGTTTTGGATAAGGCAATCATGAAAAGACTTGGCTTGTCTGAGGGAGAAAAGGTAACGATTGCACTGAAAAAGGATACAGCTCGTCCGATAAAGCTTGAAATGACAGCAATATCAGGCTGTGATAGTATTTATTACGATATGCGGTGCAATGCGGCTGTTATAAATCTTGAAACCTACATAAGCGTTTATCACGATTATCCGTCTGTTTTACTTGCAAAAACCTCTGATACTGATTTGGTACGCAGACAGATTGTTGACAGTTACGCCCGTTTCATGACAGCAGAAGAATATTATGTTCAGAACGACAGCGAATCAGAATCCATTACAATGCTGCTGTATATGCTTACTGCTCTGGGGATAGTACTTGCTGTAATTTCAGTTTCGGGCAATCAGACCATAGGTTATGAACAAAGTAAACACGAGCTTGCGGTTCTTAGGTCGCAGGGAATGAGTATGCGGCAGCTTTCAGAAATGCTTATCTGGGAAGCGGCGGTCATAACGGTAATATCGTCACTCTGCTTTGCAATTTTCGGAAATATCGTGATAAATATGATATCAGCAATACTTTGTTCGTTTGATATGAATATACCTGTTGCTATTGAACCTGTGGGTGTTGCAGTACTTATCGGTATGATGTCAGCGGCAGTAATTCTCACCGCTGTAATACCCATAAGGGCGCTAAAAAGGATGAATACAGCGGAAGAACTGAAACAAGAATAAGGGTGCTTTATGGATAAGAATATTGAAATCAAAAATATATGCAAGAGCTTTGGCATAGGAGAAAACCGTACTCAGGTGCTGAAAAATATATCGTTAACTGTCCAAAAAGGAGAATTCATCTCCCTTATGGGTGCTTCGGGCAGCGGCAAATCCACACTTTTATATCTTCTTGGCGGACTTGATTCTCCCGACAGCGGAGAAATTATTCTTGGAGGCAAGGATATTGCTCGTATGAAGGATAAAGAACTTTCCCAATTCCGCCGAAATGAGCTTGGTTTTGCGTTCCAGTTTTTTAATCTGGTGCAAAATCTTTCTGTCGAGGATAATATAATGTTACCGCTCATAATTGACGGAAGGAAGCCTGAGAAATATGCGGATAGGCTTTGTGAAATTCTTGATGTAACAGGACTCAGCGATAAGAGAAAAAGCTACCCCCATCAGCTTTCGGGGGGTCAGCAACAACGGTGTGCCGTAGCAAGAGCGGTGATTTATGAGCCTCGGATACTTCTTGCGGATGAGCCAACAGGAAACCTTGACAGCAAAAGCGGCGATGATATAATGAAACTTTTCAGAAGAATCAACAAGGAAAAAGGAATAACCATACTTATGGTGACTCATTCAGATAAATGTGCGGTTTATGCCGACAGAATTATAACACTTTCAGACGGCCAGTTATCAGATTGAAATTACGGTCGGATTATGTTATAATGGCTCAGAGGTGATCAGTATTAGAATAGCCGTTTGTGATGATGAAAAATATTTCAGCAATATGATTTGTGAAGCAATAAACAGTTTTTTTAACAGCCTTGATGTAATGTGTGTTCCGTTTTCTGATGGAGACAGTCTTATTGAGGCAACTGAAAAAGGTCAGCGGTTTGATGCTGTATTTCTTGATATAGAAATGCCCGGAACTGACGGTATGAAAACAGCTGCAAGGCTTCACGAGTTTTCCGCCCTGTTACCTGTAATATTTCTTACAAGCCATACTGAACTGGCAATGGATGGATATGAAGTAGGAGCTTTTCGCTTTCTGCAGAAGCCTGTTAAAGAAGAAAAGCTGTGGCAGACATTAACTGATCTTAATATATTATGCAGGGAGAAAACAGTCATCTCCTTAAAGGAAAGCGGCGAAGAGTACTTTATTTCACCTGAGGAAATTATATGTGCCGAGGCGGATAATAACACCGTGCGCTTTATTACCTGCCAACGTGAATATCGGGTAAGAATGAAAATTTCGGAAGCCGTAAGGCTTCTTGACAGTTCTACTGATTATTTTTGCAGAATACACCGCTCGGTTGTCGTTAATCTGGGACATATAGTAAGCCGTAACGACAAAGAAATTAAGCTTGATAACGACAATGTGTATCTCGTCAGCAAAAGCTACTCCGAAGAGCTTAAAAGCAGACTTATGCAATATATAAGAATTAACGCAAGATAGGAAGAAAGATATGATAAACACATCCCGTTTTCTGATAGTGTTACTTCAGTTAATTTATATCACTGTATTCAGTTTCTGTACATTTACAACCCTGAAGCAGCTTTTTTACAGAAAAACAAAAAGGTACATTATTTTCTCGCTGAGTTCGGGGGCAGTAATGGGAATTATTATGCTGATACAGATTTTCTTATCGGAGAAAGAAATCAATGTTTCTCCTGTTGTGGAAATATTCTACCTTCTTCACACAATTGTCGGCTGGTGTCTGATAACTGGCAGAAATGCGGACAGCTTGTTCTCGCTTATAATGGCAGAGGTGTTTTCGGCAAGCATTATGAATAGTATGCAGACGGCATTGTTTTCATTGGCAGATAATTCTTCTGAATCCTTTATAAAAATCAATATTATGTATTGTGTAAGCTATGTGGTTTCGGTTATGTTCATACTTTTACTTGGTTTACTTGCGAAAAGTGAAGAAAGAGAACCTATGAGCAGACTGAATATTCTTCTGCTCACAAGCACTATGCTGATTACAACTTTATTGATAACTGACATGTACACATTATCAAATTATATTCCTGATGTGTCAGCAGACGCAATCATTCCGACGGTGCTTATATTGATGGCGGTTACGGCACTACTGCTGCTATCTGTTAAAAGCACACAGGTAAAGCATTTCAGAGAATTAAACACTCTCAGTGAGCAATATATGACTGCACAGGCAAGACACTTTGAACAAACAAGATTAGCAGATGAGGAAATGCGGTTACTCAGACATGATATGAAAAACCACATCTTTACTCTGAGAGGCTTATATAATTCAGGTAAAATGAATGAACTGAAAGATTATCTTGAAACTATAAGTTCTGCCATAAATGAAACACAATCAACAGTATTCACAGGAAATGAAATTGCGGATTCTGTTTTAGCGGACAAAATGAGCCTGTCAGAAGCCTACGGTGCGGAAATTGTTGTTGATGGAAGCCTGAACGGACTTGCTGTTTCATCGGTAGCCTTATGTACAATACTTACAAACTTGCTGGATAATTCTATTGAAGCAGTAAAAAATTTGCCTGAAAATAAAAGAAGGATAGATTTTGCAGCAAAAAGAACAGGCAGCTTTTTCTACATTTCTATTAAAAACCCTTCTGCTGAATATGTGGACGTTTCACGAGAAATAATTTCAAGTAAGGAGGACATTAAAAATCACGGTCTTGGACTAAGAAGTGTAAGAAAAGCAGTAAACGACTGTGAAGGTGCACTGGAGCTTAAGTGCAAGGAAATATCTGGCGCATATGAATTTACAACAGAGGTTACATTGCCTGTAAAGCAATAATATTGACGCAGGAATAACAGACATTAATACAGCTTTTGAAAAATAACAAGTGAGATTGTAGTATTTACGTTCTACACCTGAGAAACTGCACATTTCTTTCTCAGGAAATATTCCGAGTATACCCTACATCATTTCCGCAATTTCCATAAGAAAAACGCTCACTTTTACAGCTCAAGAGTTGATAAAATTTCAAGAGAAACAGACAGTAAAATTTATAAGAGCCTTTTTCAAATATAATCTGAGGCAGCATTGCCTCATCCCCTCGGAGAGCGCAAAGACTTATGATAGCCCCGCTGTCAAAAGTATCTTTGTTACTTTCGCAGAAAGTAACAAAGGCAATAGCAAGCCTTATCAGAACAACCCTTGCGTACCACTTACCAGACGGGGCAAACGTACCACAAGTACCACCTGCCCCACATGTTACGTCTGGTACGCTTGGCACGTGGTACGCTGACCTTCTGTATAAAAGAGGAAACACGGGTAACATCGGAAATAGAAAACGAATCGAAGCGAATTGCGTTACCTGAAATGTTGCTCCGATGTTTGTAGTAGTCAAGCAAAATTGTAACACCGTTTCAAAAAATCAATCGTATTTATATGACCATCTTTTAACTAAAGGGGCAAGGCCATTATTAAAAGAGTGAGGTCTTGAGTGGTTATATCTTGTAAAAATGAAATCGTAAATGCAGGCATTTAAAACCTCATCAGAGTTAAAGCTGAAAAGGTAATAGAATTCATTTTTAATGGTATTGTAGAAACGCTCCATCGGAGCATTATCATAAGGACAACCAGCCCTACTCATGCTCTGAATAACGCCATTTTCACTGCAAAAATCAACAAATTTCTTTGATGTGTATTGACTTCCTTGATCAGAGTGAAGAATGCCGCCGCTTTTTTAAGAATGCATTTTCTTTTCTAAGTTCTTCAATCTCTTTTTTTAGGACTAAATAGTCAGTATAGTCTTGCTTTTCTGTGGCTTTTTCAGGATTAGTTTGGCATTCTTTGTTATATGATTTTAACCAGTGATAAATTGCTCCGCGGCCTATGTTGTATTCTTCTTCCAAGGACTTCTGGCTTCTTCCTTCTTGTAAATGTAATCGTATCACCTTTGCTTTTAGTTCCTTGCTGTAATGTTTCATACTTACACTTCCTTCTTCTTTTATTTTATCATTTTCGAAGGGGTGTTACAAGTTTATTATAGCACGACAGACCGTCAGTTCATTACCGTGCAGAGCAAGAACGAAAATACGTTCTATATCGTGATTGACAAAGATAATAAGGGTAACGAAAACGTGTATTTTATGAACCTTGTCGATGAATACGACCTGCTTGCGTTTTCCGAGGATTTTCCTGAAGAAGTTAAATCGGAGCTTGGCGTATCGGACGGAGAAGAAACTCCTGCCGAAACCGATGAAAGCGGTAATCCCGTTGAAACAAACTCCGACGGCGAAAGCTCGGAGGGAGATAAGTCCGACACACATACAAGTGGCAGTAATTCGTTCCTTATCCCTATTCTGCTCTTACTCGCAGGCGGTGGCGAAGCGTTCTACTATTTCAAGGTTTATAAGCCAAAGCAGAACGGAAAGCCGAAGAAGTCGCAGTCCTATGACGAGGACGAATATGACGATGAATCCGACGAAGTTATGGTCAATGAGGACGATGACGGAGAGGACGAGTAAATCTGCAAGCCTGAGAAATCAGGCTTGGTACATAGAGTAGTTGCAAAAAATGTTACGATATGATATACTAAACGTGACGACAAATCATAATTCATAAGTTTGTTGAGTCGCATAATATATAATATTTAGGAGGAAAATATGTCAATTATCAGAGATTTGCAAACTGATGAAAACGGTTGGTTTGCTGATGGAAAATTTAATTCAATTTCACTGTTTAAGGGAGAAATGAATGTTTCAATATTTGTTCATGACGGTGCAACAGTTGCGTATGCTGAAAAGTGTATTACACACTACAATAACTTAAATAATAACAGTGACTTGCTTTTTAAATTGCAAGAATATCTTGAAAAATTTTTTCTTTATATGTATGCCGAATGGAATGAGATGGGAATATACGATGAAATCGTTAAAAGTATTGAGCCTGTTATGGATGGCTATAAATCGGGCAAGAATATTATTGAATATCTTTCCAGACCAAGATTGTATGTTTTTCCGCCGAAAGGTGACGGAATAGGCTATGAAATAGAATGTGATTGTCCATGGGAACCTGAACATCAATGCTTAATCATCATTCGTAATGATGAATTATTGTATGTTGGTCAATCTAATGATTTAGACGCTTGGGACAATGAAGATGAATATTATTGTATTTGGCACGATGAAGATACAGAATAGTACAAATTTAAATGAAAGACTCAGATAAATGTAAAATTTCTAATTATCACGCTGCCTTCAATATGATACATAGAGCTTACCACACGGTAGGCTCTTTTCTTTTACCCAAAATTAAAGGAGGACAACCTATGGCAAACAAAATATTAGTGATAGCTGAGAAACCGAGCGTAGCTCAGTCAATCGCAAAGGCACTCGGTGTTCACGAACGCAAGGACGGATATATTGAGAATGATAACTATGTCGTTTCTTGGTGTATCGGTCATCTTGTCGGTCTTGCTAACGCAGACAGCTATGATGAGAAGTACAAGAAATGGAGCTTGGAAACGCTCCCGATTATTCCGTCGGAATGGCAGTATATTTGTTTCCAACGTGACCAAAGTCACGTCGGCAAAAACAAGCAGTTTGGTGTACTGAAAAAGCTGATGAACAGCAAGGATATTGACGAAATAGTCTGTGCAACGGACGCAGGACGTGAGGGCGCGAGCTAATCTTCCGACTTGTGTATAATCAAGCGGAGTGAAAAAAGCCGTTCAAGCGACTTTGGATTTAATCAATGGAGGAAAGTGCAATTCAAAAAGGATTTGAGAACCTGAAAGATGGGACAGAGTACGATAATCTGAGGCAGCATTGCCTCATCCCCTCGGAGAGCGCAAAGACTTATGATAGCCCCGCTGTCAAAAGTATCTTTGTTACTTTCGCAGAAAGTAACAAAGGCAATAGCAAGCCTTATCAGAACAACCCTTGCGTACCACTTACCAGACGGGGCAAACGTACCACAAGTACCACCTGCCCCACATGTTACGTCTGGTACGCTTGGCACGTGGTACGCTGACCTTCTGTATAAAAGAGGAAACACGGGTAACATCGGAAATAGAAAACGAATCGAAGCGAATTGCGTTACCTGAAATGTTGCTCCGATGTTTCCTTTTCTGTTTCTCCTAATAGGTGCGTAACAAAGCAGAACGGCGGTGATGTCCCCTGTGTTACCCCGAAATACATAGAGATGGCGGTGTGTTAATCTTCATCGGACAGTTATCCTTCCTTGCATTTTTCTGCGCCGTACAGAGAGAAAATATCCCTTTTTATTTCCCAGATTTGTCCTGAAATTCACGCTCGCTATCAATATAATTTCTTCCGTATATTAAACTCAAAAATTGCTGTGTAAGATGTGTAAATCCCATAACGCCGAGCTGTTCTCTGTGTAAGTGCCGTGTAATTTACACACCGATTTCACGGGAATGGAGCTGTTTACACAGCTTACACATCAAAATCGAACTTGACTTTACAACTGAAATTCAAAATCAGCAAAAAAATCCCATTGACTATATATCAAAATTACGATATAATATTGATATATCAGGAGGTGGTGTTATGCCGACAATCAGACCGTCTGCAGATTTGCGAAACAGCTATAATGAAATTTCTGAATTTTGTCACGAATATTCCGAGCCTGTGTTCATCACCAAGAACGGAAGGGGCGACCTTGCTGTAATGAGCATTGAGGTTTACGAAGCGCTCAAGGGCAAGCTTGAATTATACTCTCTCCTTGAAAAAGGCTTGCAGGACGACCGAAGCGGAAATGTAATTTCATTCTCCGAAGGTCTTGGCAGTATCCGAAAAGAGATTAACGACTGATGTATAAGATGGTTCTCACAAAGACAGCTATGCAAGATATACGCTCGGCGGCTTTGTATATTTCCGACACGCTGATGAACAAAGAAGCAGCTAACAGACTGCTCGACGCCGTAGATGAAAAAATCGGAGCATTAGCCGAAATGCCGTATATCAATCCGCTTTTTCGTGACAGCTTCCTTGATTCAAATGGATTACGCTTTCAGCTCGTAAATAACTATATGGCTTTTTATGTTATTCACGAAGAAACGAAAACCGTTTCTGTTATTCGTTTTCAGCATTCAAGACGAGACTGGATTTCGCTTTTGAAAAATGATGTTTGATATTGTTTTTATGCACTGCTTCATAGCGGTGCATATTTCATTTCTAAACAATCACAACGACAGTGTGTATGAGTGGCATCTGATGACGAATCCTGACACGGAAGCTCAGGTTAATCTTGCAGTCAAAGGCAGAGCAAACTCCAAAGAAAGACCGTATGTGTATATATACGGCGAGGAATCGGGCGAAACCGCTTCCGATGTACATAATATCTGCATTGTCAATTTTGACTGCCTACGCAGATTACTGCACAGGCAGCATATAGCACACCCATCGGCGGCATTAATATGTGTGTCGCCCGTAAAACCGCCATAAATCAAATATTAGTATACCATACTTTTTGTCAAATTACAACAAAATTCATAGTTTTTCGGGCAAGTCGTGAAATTCACGATTTGCCTCATTTTATGCCTGAAAGGAGGCGTTGCCGATGTGATACCGAAACCACACATTTCACCATTTTAGCCGTAGGGGGATAGTTACCCTGCCTATGATAGTACAATAGCTCCGACACCCAATGCGTTAGGGCTTTTTTCGCAAAAAACGCCCCGAAAAGTAACACATAATCGAATATCCATCTATAAGCCGTTTGAGAAATCAAGCGGCTTTTTAAATTCTAAAAATTTTTTCGCCCACTCACCATAATTTTCGGCTTTAAAAGTGATAGGTTTTTTTCGTCAAAGTGCCACTTTTTATGTCTTATAAAAGTAGGAAGCAATTTGCATTGGTGTTCTTGCCTAATTTTTGACTTAGACTTTTGTGAAAAAAGGAGAATTAACATTAAAAATTAAATTTATGGTTACCACCCCCTCCTTTTTTCGGCTTTAAAAGTGAGAAGGTTTTTTCGTCCACCCCATTGTTATTTTCATTTAAAAGCAGAGAGTTTCTTTAGTACCTTGGCAATTGAATAATCTGCGCTGCTTACATACATACCGCTTCGGCGGATGTCGGCAGAAATGCCGAATTTCATTTTAGGAGG
>OCTV010000258.1_pt1 | contig 21158 bp, 18 predicted proteins | sample 1539101 | NCBI WGS metagenome assembly OCTV01 (sample SAMEA3991422, study PRJEB22521) | metagenome | biome: anthropogenic terrestrial biome; feature: sewage plant; material: sludge | place: Sweden | collected 2012-09-26 | reverse complement strand
GTAATGATTCTACTTAAAAGGCTGTCATCTCCAGCCTGGCCAAGTAAAAGTCCTCTTTCACCGTCATCTGTTTTTTGTGTTTGCCGGCTTTGTCATCATATCCACAGAGATGAAGCACTCCATGTACCATCACTCTCAATAGCTCCTGTTGCGGAGTCACCTTGTACTGAGCCGCATGATCCCGTATCCTGTCGATGCTGATGAAGAGCTCGCCACTGATAGGTTCATAAGCATAAGGAAAAGTGATAATATCAGTATAATAATCATGATTCAAGGATTGACGATTGATATCCAGGAGAGCTTCATCGTCTACAAAATGGAATTCGAGTTGATCGATGTTTTTGTCCTCGGATTTTGCCACACTATTCAACCAGGCTTTGACTTTGGTAGCCTGGTTGACTTTGAAGGAGGGATATGCGTAATGAAATCGTATCATCGGATTTGGGTCTTTATTCAAAACAGATCATCATCATAATAGCGCAGGCAGTCCCATCCATGGTAGGTTCATTGGTCACATAGTCCCCGATATCGTCATGATAGACTACGTAATCGTTTTGAAAAGCAGCATATGCATCTTCATGGGTCAGTCTTAAACCCAACTGGCTTTTGTAAGTCGTATAATACACAGGTCCGTCTGCCAGCCCTCCCGGCACTTCTGTTTTAGTCAGTGCCCAGGTGCTCATATGCACATCACGGGGATAGGGCCCCTGTGCAGGAATATTCATAAACATGCTCGTACCCCACGGATTTCTCCCGAATAACCAATCCCGTAGAGCGTACTTGTATTTTTTAAATTGTTGATCACCCGTCATTTTTTCATAAAGATGGATCTGGATGATCAGGTCCACCAGCAGATTATTAGAGCACCAGATAAAAGGTACACCCTGACTAAAAGCATTTTTGCCGGCCCTGAACAGGGTTTGTTTAATGCCATTGCGATAATAGGTGGCCAATTGGCTTTTAAATTTTGAATCCACCAAATCATACAAAGCAAAGTGGGCAATGTTTAAAAAAGGATAATACTGGTAGTGGGCAGAGGTATCATGCTGTATCCAGGATAGTTCGCCAGTGAGGGTGGCATAGTATTGAGCATCTTTGAGATAGGTCGTTTTTTTGGTGGCTCGATACAATTCGGCCGCGGCCCATTCCATATCATCAGTCCAGGTATCTTCATTGTAACGATATGGAGCTCCATAAGAATTGCCTTGCTGATACCCGGGTTGTTTTTTAGCCATCGCATACAATTCTTCGGCAGCCTGGAGGCATCTCATTGCGAAAGAAGGATCGTATTTTTTAGCATTCCACACCTGGTAGCCGAGTGCCAGCGCTGCAGCCGACCTGCCTGCCAGGTTGGCTATGCCCGTGGCTTGGCTTTTATATTTATGGAGACCCTGAGGTTTGCCTGTGGCATAATAAGCTACCCGATAAGAATTTTTACCCCAACCATAATTGGATGGATCATTCATCGGAAACTTCCAACCTAGATGGTCCCGGTCGTCAGCGACCTGGTGTATCAGTTGATCTGAGGCCGGATGTAGTTTAAGGATCCAGTCCAGGCCCCATTTAGCTTCATCCAGGACATCCGGGACATGATTGGCTCCTGATTGGCCCAGGGCATTGTACTTATCGTCAAAAGATGCTGGTGACATCTGGTAGGCCATAATCATCCTGGCTGTAGCATTACTCCCTGTGATCAGATACTTGAGTTGATCCCCTGCATCATGCCAGCCACCGGACACATCTATATAAGTCGAGTCCGGCATAGGGCCATCCATGACCCGGCCATCAGCCTGGTGACAGACTGCATCAAAAAAAGGATTGTAACCACAGCGTTGCTGACGCATAAATTGCAGCAGCACATCGGGCAAAGTCGAGTAGATGCCAGTAGCCTGAATCAAAAACTCTTTTTTTACCTCCGGATATTGATCGAGCCTGATGTCATACTTTCCGATTTGAGAGATACCGCTATAATCCAACTCATAATAATGCTTAAACGGCCCGTACCCGGGAGCAGCCGCGGGTTTGACAGGAAGCGTCGCGATTATTCGTCCTGTTTGGTCCACCACAGTAAAATTGCCTGATATTATTTCATCTGAAAAAGCAACCGCAGTTTTTGTATCCTGGGGCCGGTAGCCTACCAGGTTGGTACGGATGTATACCTGGCTGTGGATTGCTACCATTTGAAACAGGACTAGCAAGGTCAATGATATAAGTCTAATGGTAATAATAGTATGCTTCATGCCAGAGATGGTTATTAATTTTGAGCATAAATATAGGCATTGAGTGAAGTAGCTATGAGCATCCAGAGTATATAAGGCACTAACCACCCCGTTTTGTTTTTCATTTCGGGATAAAATCTGAAGGCAATATAGATCACCACCAGGGTTAGCGTCAAAATCAGAGCCAGCCCCAATAAGGTGAGGTGCATGGTAAAGAAGACGGGATTCCAGGCTACATTTAAAATCCACTGTCCGATATATAAGATGATCAACCCTCGACGGTTTTTGATTTGTGACCAGCCAAAGGCCATATACACAGAAAAACAGAGCATGATGATGTTCCATGCAGCTGCAAATACCCAACCAGGTGGTGTCCAGGGAGCTTTTTGAAGTGCCTGGTACCAGGGAGAAGCCACCCCATTCATGGCGTGAGGAGCACCGATAGCCAACGCTAAAAAATTAATCCCAAGAAAAATGATTAACTTATTATATTTCAACTCATTGTATTATTTACCCAAAACCTTTCTGAGGAGTTCTACACTTTTCTTCACACCGGTATCTGCTGCTTCATTGCCTTCAAACTCAATGGAAATATACCCTTTGTAACCAACATTATTCAATATAGATATAATCCGATCATAATCCAGTTCCAGCGAATACCATACTCCTCCCCCATAATAAGTCTTGGCCTGGACAAAACAAGTGTATGGGGCGATCTTCTCCAGTTTTGAATAAGGATTTTCGAGAAAATTGCCCGTATCCATCAGCAATTGAAGCCAGGGACTATCCACTGCTTTCATAATGCGTAGCATTCCTTCGGGAGTGGACCCGAGGCCCCAGTGATTCTCCAGCGCGAGCAAGACTCCAAGATCTTCTGCAGTACGCATACATTGATTGATGCTATCGATACACCATTTGAAGGCATCCGTCTCGGTATATCCATCGATCGCAGGTTCCTGGCCTCGCTGCGCCATAAATTCGTCAAAGGATTTTATGGTCCCCCAGCGGCCTGTATTGAGTCTCATACAGGGTATACCCATATCCGCTGCTAACTGCATACAGTGGATCGTATGGTCTATATGCTTTTTGAGTTCCGACTGATCCGGTGTCACGAAACCCTGATGTATGGACAGGCAGGTCATGGCGATCCCATTGACAAAAGCATGTCGTTTGAGTCTATTGATATAAGTTTTTTCTTCACTTTCCATTTGGCGGTGAAGCACATCGATGCCATCCAATCCTAACATGGCTGCCTGGTCGATTACTTTTTCTATCGGGTATTTGTCCCCTTTAAAATGCCAATAGGAATAGCTGGACACACTCAGCTTGATGTCCGGCCTGAGGGAGATAAGATCAAGCTTTTTTTCAGGTGAAGAATGAATAGCCAATGGAGCTAATGGAAGCAGGCTGCCTGATTTTAGAAAATGTCTTCTTTGCATGATCGAAAATAAGAATCAGAATTCAGACTTCAGAATCAGATTTCAGAGTCTGATGTCTGACTACTGATGTCTGACTCACACCCTCACTTCAAACAAATGAAACGGCAGACCCGGATCGAGGGCTACATAATTCCACTCCTGCTGCCAGATCCAACTATTACTACTGATCATATCCTGTACTACAAACTGCTGACCCGGATGTACTCCAATCCGTTGTAGAGGAGCCTGCAAACTGCCTGCTTGTTTTTCGTAGGGGTTGAGATTGACGACACAGAGTATTTTGTCACTGCCATCGTCATTCTGCTTGTAGTAGGCCAGGAGGTGATCATTCTGCACTGGTACATTTTGCCAGTTATTGGTCTCCTGCAAAGCCGGATGCGCCTTTCGAATCTTATTAAGCATGGTGATGAGCATAGTGATGGGATTGCGGGCTGCCCAGTCCCAATGGTAAATCTCATACTTTTCTGAATTGTAATATTCTTCCCTGCCGGGCATAGCCTGGTGCACCATCATTTCATAAGCCGGGCCATACATGCCATAGTTGCTACTCAAGGTCGCAGCCAGGAAAATACGGATCATATACAGTGACTGGTTGGCATTTTGCATCGGGAAAGTATTGATATCGGGTGTATTGGGCCAAAAATTGGGTTTAAACACCTCTGCCGTGGAGCCTGTGGTCAGCTCATTCATATAACCGATCAATTCTTGTTTGGAGTTTTTCCATGAGAAATAGGTATAACTCTGCGTAAACCCGATTTTACCCAAATGAAACATCAGGGCCGATCTGGTGAATGCCTCCGATAAAAATAGAATGTCCGGATAGTCCTTTTTTATTTCGGCGATCAGCCATTCCCAGAAGACGAATGGTTTGGTATGCGGATTGTCTACTCTGAATATGGTCACTCCTTCTTTGATCCAATAAACTACTACATCACGGATGGCTGTCCAGAGTGCCTTCCAATCTTCTGTCTCGAAATAAATCGGCAGGATGTCCTGGTATTTTTTGGGCGGATTTTCTGCATATTGTACAGTACCATCACTGCGCCATTTGAACCAGGCAGGATGTTCTTTGACCCAGGGATGATCCGGTGCACATTGAAGCGCAAAATCCATGGCGATCTCTATGTCCATCGCTTTTGCTTTTGCCATTAAGTCTTTGTAGTCAGCTAGCGTGCCCAGGTCCGGATGGATAGCATCATGACCTCCGAGTTTACTCCCAATGCCCCAGGGCGAACCTACATCCTCAGGTCCGGCGATGGTAGCATTGTTTTTTCCTTTGCGATTGATTTCACCGATAGGATGAATAGGAGGAAAATACAATACATCAAAACCCATTTCTTTGACCCGGGGCAACAGTCGAACACAGTCTTTAAAGGTTCCGTGCTGACCTGAGATCTCCGAGGCAGAGCGGGGGAAAAACTCATACCAGGCACTGAACAAAGCTTTTTTACGGTCAACATATACTTCGTATACCTTGCTATAGGAAATGTATTTTTTTTCAGGCGCGGTGTATAATATATGTTGTAGTTCGTTGGATAGTGCAGCTTGTACTGCTGCCTCATATTGGTCATCATCCCGAATAAGGGCAAGCGCATTTTTCAATAAAGTGATGGATGCTTTATCCCCTTTTTTTGATTTAATCAGGGATTCGAGCAGCTCGATTCCATCATGCAGTTCGGTTCGGACATATTGCCCATCTTGAACTTTTTTGTACAAGCCTTCTCTCCAGGTCAGCCCATGATCAACCCAGCCGGCGACGCGATATTGCCAAAGGCCCTGCGCAGTCACCTGGAATCGTCCACTATACCGATCTTCTGCATGCCCCCAGATGCGGTGAGCATCCCATTCCTTCTGGCTCGCTGGTTTAAACTGCAACTCTGCCTGGATGATATCATGTCCATCACACAGAACCTGGGCATCTACCTGTACCCATTGACCCACAACCCGGCGAATAGAATATTGTCCGCCATCTACTACCGGTGAAAGAATCCCGGCAAATACCCGACTTTGTCCGTTTATCATAATTGAATATGGATGTTTGGGGGCTAAAATAGAGCATTTTCGGCAGGATAGTTAAGATTTTTGGTCTATTTGATTGTTAACTGGATGGAGGTTGTTGCCTTCCAGCTTAATATTAAGCCAATCTCCTCGAAGTGGTCGCAAACTCCTGCGAAACTATGACCAAAAAATGGTGACTTTCAACTTCCTCCCCATTTTCTTAGCTTTCCATACGCCACCAACGTATACACTGCACTGATCATCAATACCTGGAATCCCCAGTTGATCAAAGTATCACTTACAGAATGAGAATCCCGATCGATCACCCTAAATTGATAGGCTGCATACCCCAACGCCATCATCAGGATCACCCAGCCTGGCATGCTCGTCGGTATGTAAAAACAGGATACTCTTTTAAACCAGGTATTGTTCATATTTCAATTATTTATTTAAAATGTGAGGACTAATAAGAATAAGGACAATAAGATCATCAATATATTAAACCATACAAACCTTAAAAATGGCATAACGGGAGGGCCGCCAGCCAGAAAATAAACTCGCCGAACACTGACCGCATTGATCCAGATCATGACCAGAGGCAAGACATAAAACAAGATCACTACTTTGTACGAAGAGGACAAAACAAATTCATACAAATAGAGAAAAAAATTGCCTTCAGGATCAAACAACGCTTTCATCAAAAACATAGCTACAACATATAGTGGTAAGGAGATCCACCACAGACTGAGTACAGATTTTTCTTTGGCTTTAATGATTTCCTGAGCTAACATGGATTCGTGTTTTAGCTTATCGACTTCCGGTTTGGTCATCTTCAATAGTTTTTCTTCAAACTCATCCATTTTCACATCAATAATGTAATAGGTCATAGTTGGTTGCACTTCATTCGGAGTCTTTCGAGTCCTCGGGACAATAGAGATTTGATAGTACCCTCTTTGATATCCAGAATCTCAGCGATCTCTTTATTGTTTTTACCTTCAAAGTATCGCAGGGCAATGACTTCCTGGTATGGAATAGACAATGTTTTGAGCTGCTCGACGACCAGAAGATATTGTTGATGAACCTGCAATTCTGCTTCTAATCGCTCCCTGTCATCTTGAATATACTGCGCAAACTGTCCATCTTGTTGTAACCTTGTAAGTAAAGTGGTATATTTTTTCTTATTCCTGAAGTAAAGATTGATTTCATTGCTGGCGATACGGTATAGCCAGACTTTGACCGGGATACCTCTATAGTCGAAACGATTAATGTTCTGAAAAGCTTTTGCAAAAGTCTCTGCGGACACCTCTGCAGCCACTTCAAAAATCCCGATCCGGCGAAATACATAACCAAAAATCGCTTTATAAAACTGCCTGAACAGCTCTGAGAAAGCTTCAGGATTCTTCTTAATTCGGTCTATTAACTCTTCCTCTGACAAAATATAAGTTCAATAATACAAAGATGTCCATTTGGTTGCGAACGAAGGCGACAAACCATTTGCCGGGTTCACTCGTTTATTAAGATATGAAACTAAGAATGATGCATATTATAAGAATGATGCTTATTGGATGGCTACTTACCATGATGGCATGCAATAAGTCTATGGTAGAGACTACTGTTGACTGTCCGCTTGCTCCCAATCAATCCGTGCTGGTGAGAAAAGGTTGTGAAGCCTACGTATTTGCCCTTACACAAAAAAGTGTAGACTCAGAGGCAGAATGGACAGATATATTTTCTAAAAAAAAGTATCAAAATGCCATCTCTGTGCTCAATTATTGCGACGGTTCGGTAGAGAGTTTGTTGCTGCAGGATCTTCAGGTGGGTGACAAAGTACTCATGGATCTCACGCCTACCCAGGATCGTTGTCTGATACTTTGCTTTGCATTTGAAGATGCTCCGAAATTTGGGTACAATGCTAAAAACATTAGTCTTTGTAGTCAGTGATTTTAGATTTCATACAGCAGATTTCAAAATCAGACTTCAGACTTCTGAATCTGACGGCTGACATCTGGCCCCTGAATCACTCCAGGTAGTTTGTAGTCACACTACCTAAGCTATCGTGATATATCTTGGTCAATTCATCTTCGAAAAAAAACTTTTCTTCTCCGAAGGCTGGTTTTAATTCGTCGATCCAACCGGCTTTGTCATCGTACGCAGCAAAAAATGGTCTTGCAGCCCAGTCAGGATTTCTCCCCTGCAAAAATCGAAGCACGATCACTTTCTTTCTGACTCCATTTAACGGGATTTCGGTGATCCCCAATATCTGCACCTTACCTGGCGCACAGGACATGCTTGGCCCTCTTACTGTCCGGCAGATTCCACTCACCTGCTGATATGCATGTTGAAAAATTTCCCACGCTTTGACCAGGGGTATTGAAAAATATTCTTGTGCCCCTGTGTCGCGAGCTACAAACATATAATATGGGATACAATTATTATTTACTTGTAACCGCCACATTTCTGCCCAGATCTCTGGTGTGTCATTAATGTTTTTCATAATTGGCGATTGGGTTCTGATTTGAGCACCAGTGCTTCTTAAAATCCGCATGGCTTCGATGACAGCAGTTGTTTTGAGCTCGACCGGATGATTAAAGTGAGCCATGATCGCCAGATTAATTCCTTTTTTTACAATTTTTTCAAAAAGGTTTAATAATTCCCCGGCATCAGTATCTGTGAGAAATTTATAAGGCCAGTACCCTAGTGCTTTGGTCCCGATCCTAATGGTTTGCAGATTGGGTATATCCGCTTCGAGGAGGGGTTCGAGGTAGGCAGCCAGGCTTTTGGCTTTCATAATGAGCGGATCACCGCCTGTAAATAATATGTCTGTCACTTCAGTATGTATTTTGACATATTTCACCAGGAGTTCTGTCTCGCGCATTGCAAATTTCCATTCATCAATGCCAACAAACTGGGGCCAGCGAAAACAAAAAGTGCAATAGGCATGACAGGTCTGGCCATTGCTCGGGAAGAACAATAAGGTTTGTTTGTATTTATGCTGTACACCGGTCATTTTTACTCCATCGATCTCAGGCACATTGTGATCCATTTGTCCCGCAGGATGTGGATTTAATTGGGCCCTGATCTTATTGGCGGTAGCTTTGAGCTCATCTTTGCCGGGCTTTTTTCTAAGTAGCGCAGCCATTTCTTCAAAATGTTCCGGGATGAGCATCTCTTTCTGCGGAAAGGTCAGGATAAACATAGGATCATTGGGGACATTGTCCCAATTGATCAACTCGTTGACCACATAATTATTTGATTTAAATGGAAGCACATTGCCGACCACTTCAATGTTAAATAACTGCTCTTCAGTCAATTTTTCAATTTGAGGGATCTGCCTGAAATTATTCAGAGAATAGGCTTTATAATTATTTATCATATTTTACTTTTTTAACCATTCATTGATTTTGATAACTCCCAGGATCACTTTTGGACAATAATATTTATTAAAATCATTCGGTAGCGGTTCATGCAATGGAATGGTTTTGGAAGCAGACAATACACTGGCGCCATCGAAATCAACATAGGCCATTCTCGCAGTAAATTCATTTTCATTGCGGTTAAAAGCACTGCCATGCAGAATCGCTACCCCGGTTTCATCAAGCAGCCTGGAGCAAAGTTGTGAGGAGGTAGTGATGCCACGGGATTTTAATTTTTCTGAAAATGCTGAAAAATCCAGAAATAAATAAAATCCTCCGATAGGTCGATGCGTCTTCACACCGGCATCGATCAAGATATCAGCACATTCTTGTCCAAGAGAAAATAATATCCTTCGTACATGCCACAGATATTCTTCGATTTCAAGTCCTCCCTTAAAAGCTTGGATCGCGGCATACTGAATGGGTGCACTGACAGAGGTATACGTTTCGCTGGCGACCACAGCCATTTTATCCAAAAGCCAATGGAGATTGGCTGGAAAAGTAAAGGTGCCCAATCTCCAGCCTCCTGCCCCGCACCATTTGGATATCCCAGAACTAATGATGGTCCCTTCCGGATAAAACTTGCTGATAGATATATGATGCCCTTTGTGATGAAGTTGACCATAAATTTCATCTGATAAAATCATGATGTTATATTCTTTGGCAAGGGCCGCTATCTCCATCAAATCGTCTTCATTAAAAGTGATACCATCGGGGTTGCCCGGGTAATTCATGATCAAGACCGCAGGATCATTTTTTTTAGCACGTGCCTCTAAAAAAGTTTTAAATAATTTTGGCGACAACTGCCATTGGTCCTCATAGGTACTATGTATGATCGAAATTTTTTTGCCTAATATTTTAGCCTGAGGGACATAGGACACCCAGGAGGGACTCACTATAATTACTTCCCCTCTAAAAGCGAGTTGCAATAAAAACAATAACTCCTTGGACCCCGGTCCAATTAAAACATATTCCGGTTGTGCATTGATACCATCTTTTCTTCGATGGAAATCAGCTACAGCTTCTCTGAGTGCCGGAAGCCCTCGGACAGGTAGGTAATCTTTTTGAGGGGCATTCAATCGCAATGCTTTGACTACACTGTCCGGCACTGGAAATGGAGACTGTCCTAATCCAAATCGATATACAGTTTTTCCTTCTGAGATCAGTTTTTTTGATCGTTCATTAATAGCGAGTGTGTCTGATTCAGCCAATCCAATGAGGGTGGGATTGATAAGGTCCAGGGTTGAATATGTATCTGTCGTCATGCTGCAAAAAAGTTGTAGGAATGAATGTGAGTCATGGCAAATGTTTAATCATTGTTTAACAGGTCGCATTCAAGTCCGAATGCCAATTAATTAGGAAGGATGCTATCACTGCTATTTACTACCAAGTCAAGAGCGGCTTACACAAAGTACAATTGAATGCGCTGGAAAAGCGAATACCTTTGCGTGTACCAATTATTCATTGGCGGTGATTTACAAAGTTAATCAATTTACCAGTTATAGAGGACCTAAATGACCGTTAGGCCAAAAACATAAATCAAGTTAAGTATTAACTGCAATTGTTTATCTCACAATATACCAGGAGTAACTGTCCGCTTTTATCGTAAATGTAAAGTCAACTTCACTTTTGTTATTCAGTGTATACTTGATCTTTTTCCCAACTGAATCTTCAATGACAGCTTTAGTAAGGCCTGTATAATATAATGGCAGGGTAATCGTGCGTGTTATTTTTTCTTTGGTGGGATTGTATAGCAGGATAAACGCTTTTTGGGAAAGTAAAGGGTTGACATGCATCATGCCATCCCAATCTCTGCCATCAGCCCGTCTTATTTGTATGATATCAGAGTTGAGTATCTCTCTATAAGTTTTATACCAGTCAATAGTCTTTTTCACCATTAGCCTGGTCTCTTCAGTATCAAACAACCTGGGTCCGCGATAACAGGCTTGTACTCCGGCACCATAATACTGGATCATGAGCTGTTCATAATCTTTGAGGTGCTCACTCAAAGGCTCCAGGACTGCGCTTTCATCACCACCCTGGTATTTGGTCAATGGCACAAATCCCCAACTCATCGAAGCAGTTTTTTCTAAAGTGCCATCATGAATATTTTGACGATTCAATATCTTCTGCTGATCTCTGGACAAGGAAAAATTGACCTCCCGATAACCAATGCCTATCTTGTGAGTGCCATCGAGAAAATACCAATCGGGTGCATTGATATACACCCCGCGTTCATTGAGCCAGTGATATAACTCCTTTTGAATTTCCATTTGCCTCCATTGCGAGTCATCCAGGCCCTTATGTCCAGGATGCTCGGTAGACGCACATATATCTCCGGGATAGGGTCCGTCATTTTCCCAGATATCAAAACCTGTCTGTTCGAAAAAATATTTTATTTTGTCTCTGTAGTTCAATCCCCATTTGCTGCCAAAACAAGGAGCATGCCCAAAAAATGCACCTCCCGGCTTACCGGTACGGGCATCTATCACATCATCTTCATCACTGATCCGTCGGCTACTAAAGAGTGAATATCCGCCTAACAAGATGTTTTTTTGATGTGCATAGTCAGCGAGAATCTTCCACCTTGATATATTGCCTTCTGAATTATCTTCCATATTCAAGTGACTACCAAAGCTGAGGATCACTGCTTCATATCCAGTAGCCACACACTGATCTATAGCAGTACGTACCTGTTCGTCCGTTTTGCTCACCAGATGCATAAAGATAGGATTTTGTGTGGTCCACGGTGCTATGGTGCTATACATTTTTTTGATGGCCAATCCCCTTCGCTGACGGTCATAACTGTCCATCAACAATTCGTGCGTGCGCACGGAACTAAATTGCTCTCCGGGATTCAAGTCAATACCCGGGGCTTTTTCTGGATAGACTTCCAACAAACAAGGTGTTTGAAAATTATAATTGACCTGCGAAGTGTAAGTAGAGTCTGTCTTCCAATGTGTGGTCTGATCGCTGATATCATATCGCATGGCATTGTTGAAGGCATAATTGGTCTCTACGTAGATCCCATGTTGTTTTTTCATTTCTTCAGGCGAGCCTACGACCGCACTTTCTTCTTCCACCAGGCCCAGCACTTCATTGACGACACGATTTAATTTAAATGTGGAAGTCGATCTATTTTCTACACCAACCGATTTTACGATCAATGGGATGCCATCATACAATTCATACATCACTTTTACGATGATGCCCGAAAGTGACTTTAATGGAGATATGTATTCAAAAATCACGCGTTTGCCGGTGGCCTGTTTTTTATTCATAGCCCAGGTAGTGCATTTCCAATTGATGAAAGGGGTAAGATCTGAGACAGTGTATGTTGAATAGATAAAATCTTCCTGACCAATAAGCATTTTATCTACCCATTCCGGCAATAAATAAGCCTTTTCCTTTTGTCCACGCAATCCTCCGACTTCATATTGCTTTCCATCGATAATGATCCTAGCCTCGGGCTCAACGGATCTGAGGAGTTGCTGGCCATTGATTAAGTTGGTATAATCTGTACAGGCTACATTGGGCGATAAACGGAACACCCTTTTGACCAGACCATTGTTTAATATAAGGTCTTTTCCTTCGACATTAACACTAGCTTTTTGTGAAACAGGATAGATTAAATAGTCTTTATAGACAGTCTGAGCTAAACTCTTAAAAGTCGACAGGGCAATTAATACCAATAAGCATAGGGTAATAAAACGACTCATATTATAAGGTTATCATCAAAACTGGGTAAGAAAAAATACTCACCACAAGTTACAGTTATAACCCGAATAACAATACAGTGCATGGTCAGATATTGACCTGTTTATTTCACTTCCAGAGCAATCAGATGTTGAATGCGCCCACCTCGCAGAAATAGCTTGATAGCACAAATTTCAATGGTTTACCATCGTTTTCTTTTTTGGTTCAGCTTGCACTTCAGTTTGTGCAGGAATAGCCAGCAAAGGAACCTCTGTCTGATAGCTCATTTTTTTAGTCATACTGGGCTTTAATATTTTATCAAGGAGATTTCTTTTGTAGGTCACCATGACCATCATATCCACTTCATTCCAATCGATAAATTCCTGCAGTGATTCCTCAAAATGCAATCCTGACAGGCTATAAGCCGTAAGTGTATTCTCGTGATAGCTTTCTTTGAGAAATTTTTCATACTGTGGAATTTGACGAGTGTGATCCAACAGCCCGCCTACTTTTTCAGCTTCTATATCGGTAAACACTGCCACCTTGACAGATGCCATAAAAAGATCTGCCATTTCAAAAATAATATCTAGTACAGCGTGATCTTTCTCAAAATGATTGGAAGACAATAAGATGGTCTGTGGCTTTTTCCATTTATAATATTGAGGTATGGCTAGAACGGGCACTTTACAGTTGCCGATGACCGCAGCGGTATTGCTGCCCCATATTTTACCTATTACTCCACTTGCTCCGGAGGTGCCCATCACCACCAGGTCTATATGCAGATCCTCTACCAGAGAGTTGACCGATTCTTTTAACCTACCGGTGCTAATGTGAGTGGATACCAATACCCCTTCATTTTCTTCAATTTTTCTTTTAAGTTTTGCCACTTTAGTCTTCATATCGTGGAGGATCTCTTGATTATACTCCTTGTTGACACCCAGATAGTCATTATAAACACTTCCTCGGATATCCATAGCATGCATCAATACAATTTCTACTGGCAATATTTTGGCTGATTGTACTGCAAAATTTACTGCGTTGTCAGCGCAAGCAGAAAAATCGATTGGGACTAATATCTTATTTAACATAATATTGGGTTTTAAATGATTATCAAATAATGCTTGTCACATGTTTTCAAAGTTAGCAGCACTGAGGATACAATGACCTGATCATAATTAGTTCTGTCCCTGATTAATTTCGGACTTGATTAAAGGGTATGCCGGCTGCCCCACCTCAGCATCAGGCTTTATTGTGATTCACATCATAGTGGCATCCTGCGATTGACTGGTACTTTGTACTTATTCTATTTAGCATAACAAATTACAAATGAAAAAACTGGAAAATAAAGTGGCCCTGATCACAGGTGCCGCATCAGGTCTGGGCAAATCCATTGCCACCCTCTTTGCATCAGAAGGAGCCAAAATCGTCGCAGCTGATATCAATGAGACCTCGCTCAATAATTTAAAAAATGAGATTTTAGACCAGGACGGCGTAATCACCACTGTAGTAGCGGATATGTCCAAGGCTGCAGACATAGATCATATGATAGATGTTTCAATTGCCACCTACAGGACCATCGATATATTGGTCAATAATGCGGGCATTATGGACGATTTTAGTCCGGCTGGTGATGTAAGTGATCATACCTGGGAAAGGGTGATGGCCATAAACACCACAGGACCACTAAAGGCGATGCGAAAATTAATCCCCATGTTTTTGCAAAAAAAAGCCGGTGTCATCATCAATATAGCTTCGATAGGAGGCTTATATGGCGCTCGGGCAGGTGTGGCCTATACTGCAAGTAAACATGCTTTGATAGGGATCACCAAAAACACTGGATATATCTATGCCAAATCCGGAATCCGGTGTAATGCCATTGCGCCCGGAGCGATGGAGACAAATATAGCTACCGGAATAGACTTTGCCCATATATCACCTTTGGTCAATGACAGGGTCATGCCCGGGATGGTGTTGAATCCCCGATCTTCGGATCCTGTCGAAGTGGCAAGGGTAGCTTTGTTTCTGGCTTCAGAAGATGCAAGCTTTGTCAATGGAGCAGTGATCACGGCTGATGGAGGCTGGACCGCTTATTGAATAACCGGGTATTTTTCAAGCGACCCGATTCACCTTAAAAAGGATCGTTTTTAGTCATTGTGCTGGTCATCATTCCTTTAATATTTTAAACACCCTTTTAGAAATGGGGATCAATAATATCCCACCTAAAACAAATAAGATAAACGAATACTGAAGCCCCATCCAGTGCGAAATATATCCTATCAAGGAAGGCCCGATGAGCATCCCGACGATACTATAGGTAGCAACCATAGAAATGGCCATACCAGGAGAATATTTGGTAGATCTGCCGGCAAGGGTAAAGGTCATAGGCACGATGGAAGCCACGCCTACTCCGGTAATAGAAAACCCGATCAGGACAGGCCAATAATAAGGAAATAATATTACTATACCGATACCCACTGCTATAAAAGAGCCACTGATCAAATATGTTTTCTGCATGCCGAGCTTATCAACTACGCGATCAGAATAAAATCTTGAAACTGCCATAAAAATCATAAAAATCAAATAGCCGAGGGTAAAAATTTCTTGTTTGACCACCTCGCGAAAATAGACACCGCTCCAATCAAACATACCACCTTCGCAGATAGCAGAAAGAAATACGATCAAGCCTAAGGAAAGAATTAAAGCATTGGGTTTGCCGAAGACGATTTTATTGCCAGAAGTCGCCCGATCATTTTTTAATAAATAGGGATAGGACACAGTGATGGTCATAATGGTGATAAAAGCCACTATTAAAAAATGCCAATGCAGGTCTACCTGGTACCGGACCATAATGGTTGTAAAAAGCACTCCAAATACACCTCCGGTGCTCCAAAGCGCATGAAAAGAGCCGTTGATCTTTTTGTCGTATTTCTTCTGAAGCATAATGGATTGTGTATTCATCGCAATATTGAAGATCCTCATACAAAAACCAAAAAAACAAACTGATAGGATGAGTACTGCCATGCTGTCAGCCATGCCTATACCGACCAGGGCTATACAAAAAGCGACAAAGGCTATACTCAAAGGAATACGACTATCAAATCTCGATACCAACCATCCTGATACCGGCAATCCGACCAAAGAACTGATGGGTAGCACCATCAGCAGGCTACCTAGCTGGGCATCATGGAGACCAAAGGTCATCTTGATCGTCGGTATCCTCGAAGCCCAGGTAGAAAAACAAAATCCGGATAAAAAGAAAAAGGTACTGAGCGCTATTCGATGCTGGACGCGCAAGCTAATTGGGTACATCGATGGGTATCTGTTAAATCTTGAGGGCGCAAAGATGGAAATAAACTTTTTTCTCCGGGCAATATTTTTTTAAATGGCGTGCAAAGGGGACCTAATTACTGACTTCATGCAACTTTTAGAAGAAACATCGTTCTTTTCAGTACGTTCTTCTTTTATCAAAAGGCTCCTATGTACAATAAAACAGTGCTCAGCAAGATTATACTTATCGTCCTGGTGTGGGTTTTGGCAGGACTATTTATCACTGCTCATGAATACTTTTTCCTTTCCAATTATCCGGGCATACTCAATACAGAGCCTCTTGCTCAGTATAATTTTACCAACAATCTGATAGCAGCCTGTTTTTCATTAGGTGTAGGCGCGCTGATATATTGTTTATTCGAGTTTTTTTATTTTCAAAAAATCTCCAAGCGGTTTCGATTTTGGGAAGCGGTAATATTGAGAATTGCCTTTTACGTAGTATTTATTTTTTGTTTACTGGCTTTGACCTCTTTATTGTACAACACGATTTTATCGCAACGAAGTTTTTTCGATCCCTTAGGGTGGGCCAAGGCTAAACATTTTCTGACTTCAAAGTCCTTGTTTCACCCCATACTTCCATTTTTAATTCTAATCATCATCAGCACCTTTTTTCTACAAGTTACAGAACGATTTAGCAGGCAAGAATTTAGCAGGATGATGTCGGGCAAATATTTTCATCCCCAGCAGGAGGACCGGGTCATGCTCTTCCTCGATCTCAATCATTCAACTACACTGGCGGAGAAACTGGGAAATGAAAAATTTTATGACCTGATCAATGATTTTTTTTATGACATCGCTCCGGTGATCGAGAGGCATGGCGGGGAAGTGGTAGAATATGTGGGGGACCAGGTGATAGTAAGTTGGGATATCATCCAGGGCACTAAAAAAGGAAATTGTGTAGAATGTATATTTGATTTCGAAAAAGTGATCAAACAAAGGTCAAGCTATTATCAGCAAAAATATGGGACGGTGCCGGAGTTTAAAGTAGCCATACACAGCGGCCAGGTCATCATCGGTGAAATCGGAAAGATCAAAAAATCCATCAAGTTCAGTGGCGATGTGTTGAATACCACCTCCAGGGTAGAAGGCCTGTGTCGTCAATATGGCGAGCAGCTATTGGTGACTGAGCCATTGGTACAACGGTTTAACAATGTCTCCTTCACTCCGGTCAAGATCACTGATACCGGGATAAGAGGTAAAACAGGCCTTATGGGAATCTACAAAGTAGTCCGTAAATAATTCACCTATCAACCAGGCTCCCTCATTTTACACGGATGACTATTGAGCCACCAATTCAAATAGTTCCTTATCCAGTTGAGGTTTTAATGAACAACTATTGTCAAAATGCATGGTAGCTGTGTTTTTTTCATTATAAGCTGGCCAGGCTGGTAGTGCTGCATGAGCTGGATTACCTTTTCTTGCAAAATTAATCCAGGCCTGGCTTACTTTGTCTGCTAGTACCTGAGCTTTTGCACCGCCACCACACATATTTTTGGTGCGTTGAATATTATTAAAGCAAAAAGCAAGCTCTGAACAATGGATCGCTTTATATTTTCCATCCATCACCGGTGATTGCCAGTCAAATAAATACATATAGACAGGAGCTCCACCAGTAAGGTTTGATTTTAGATTAGCCTCATAAACAGCTCCTGGTCTGAACCGGGTATCGACATCGATCAGATCAGAAGGTTTTATATCATGCGGATATGCTTTTTTGACAGCTTTAATAAAGGCATCTGATTTATCTCCATATTGTTTCTGAATGAACTCTATGACCTTATCCAATGGTGCATTACTGAGTCCTGCTCCCAATGAAGGCATAAATTCATTTTTGACCGTTCCAATTAGCAAAGGCACATTTTTAGATAGTTCCAGAGCTTCCGGTGCAAACATCTGGTAAGGCAGGTCCACTCCATCTACGCTCGGACCCCAGCTCAACCCAAAACCTGTCACCGGTTTGCCGGCTGCTTTCAATTGATCTGCTACGATCTTTAATGCCTTTTTGCTCGCTTCGCTCAAGGCGGTGAACGGCACTTTTTGGATATCATCTATAGAAGAGGCGGTGATATTCAATTCTTTTAAAACTTCGGCGGTGATGGCCTGGGTGGTCTCTTTTTCAAGCATTGTCCCCCGAAACGCACCACTTTGATTAATAGCTTTATGAAATAGACCTTTAGCGGAAGGCATTGCCATCAGCGTATTTACTTTTGCTCCCCCACCGGACTGTCCAAAGATGGTTACATTGCCCGGATCGCCTCCGAAGTTGGCAATGTTTTGCTGTACCCACTCGAGGGCAGCTTTTATATCGAGTATACTGATATTGGCTGAATGCTTATATTTTTCTCCGAATACAGAGAGATCGAGATATCCCAACACATTCAACCGATGATTGATAGAGACTACGACTACATCTCCTTTGCGGGCCAGATTTTCACCATCGTAGGAGGGTAGCTCCTGGCTCGAGCCGGCAGTGTACCCACCACCATGGATCCAGAACATGACTGGTCGTTTTTTTCCATCATTAATAGCTTTGGTCCAAATATTCAGTCGCATACAATCTTCACTGGTATAACCCCAGTCGTGATCAAATACAAATTCGCTTTCATCCTGGACCCTGGTCGTGGGATCTAATAAGGGAGCTACCGGACCATAAGTCATGGATGAACGTACGCCATCCCACGATGCTGGAGCATGTGGAGCCTCAAAACGATTTGCTTCGGCATAGGGTATCCCTTTGTAAGTATAAATTCCATTGAAGATATATCCGCGCACTTTACCGCTGTTGGTGGAAGTGACGGCAATATTCTCACCGGTGACTAGTTGGCCGTAAGTATATTGAGCGCATAGCAGCGCCAAAAACAGAATTATTTTTTTCATGAATCTATAAGGTTTTAAATAAAGAAAGCTGACAAATATATAGATAAATATAAGCTGCTATTGATTAGTATTTATATAGTATCACCCATCAAATCAATGTAATGATCAAAACTTGTCTGTTCTAAACGGTCTCGCCGGTAACCCTTCCTTATTGTATAGGTTGGCACCTTCCGGATCGTCGGCCCATGCATACCGCACGGCAACAGGGTGATCTATTTGATCGCTCCAGACCACTATTTTGTTGTTTTTAATTACTGCCTTTGCCCATTGAAATTTTTTATCTTTCCCGGCGATTGAAAAGTAGTTTAAGTTCGTATCACCTTTGCTGTACATACCGCTGCCAATATGATCAAACGATAGGATGACCTGCTTTCCCTTAATTTTCATGCATTTATAGGTAGGACCTGAATAAACGATTTTTTTATCACCATAAACAAAGTGTTGTGCGACCAAAGCCAGCCGGATACCCACATCTTTTTTATTGATCGGATGAATATCATTCCATTCGCCAATGTCTATGGTTACGGCCATTCCGGTATTCGGCACAGAGAGGGCATTGGTTTGAGATTCTCTGAACGAAGCCCAACCACCCTCTGAGGGTTCTTTTTGGGGCTCATTAAAGTTAGGCAGTTGTACCCAGAGAAAGGGAAAATCGCCTATATTCCATTTTTCCCGCCAACATTGGATCAAGGCCGGAAATAAGGTATTGTGTTCAAGATGCCTCCCAACATTTGCCTCACCCTGGTACCAAAGTACGCCCTTGATGACATACGGCAAGATGGGCGCAATCATACCTTTGTACAATCCAGTAGGTTTCCATTGAATAAAAGTAGGGCCTTGCAGTGGCGGCATCTCACTGCCCAATCGATATTTCCACATGCCGCTCAAGTCTATCTTATTAGTACCATCGACGATAGTATATTCTTTATCAGGAACAAAACCTCCTTTGCCCGCCGGGCTCACAATGCGCACGGCGATCAGATTTTTGCCTGTTTTAAGTAAACCAGGTGGAATCGTATAAGATCTTGGAATATATTGAGTAAACATGGCTCCTACAAAAACTCCATTGATAAAGACGGAGTCAGCATCTACTATATTGCCAAATGGTAATCTGACAGTCTTACCAATCATGCTGGAAGGGACTTCAAAAAATTTGCGATACCATACAGATCCATTGATGGGGCCAAGTTTGTCATTAGTCCAAAACCCGGGAATCATCATTTCCTCCCAGCTGCTATCATCATAATCAGGCTTTGTCCAGGAACCCAATGGATCCTGATATCCCGCATCTGAGGTCCTTAGTTTGCTGTACCAGTCTGCAGCCCGATTCCGGTCGTCAGATATGACCTTAGCTACATAGAGGCTATCTTTAAATTTTAACCCGTCTTCATACAAATTGGCAAAAGGTTTTAAGGCTTCTTCGCTCATCCAGGATTCAGCCCGCGAGCCACCCAATGTAGCATTAATGATCCCGATGGGTATTTTATAACGCTGATAAAGTTCTCTAGCAAAATAATAAGCTACTGCGGAAAACCGGAGAATACTCTGAGGGTCTGCAGCTTGCCAGGAACCGCTCACCAGGTCTTTTTGTTCCTTGTCAAAAAAATACTTTTTGGGTACATCGAACTGCCGGATAAATTTGTTTTCTGATTGTGCTATATCATCTCCGTATTTGGAGGTCAGACTTCTCATGGAAAGCTCCATATTTGATTGCCCGGAGCAAACCCACACATCACCTACCAGGACATCATGTACCGTCAAAGTATTGGTGCCGGCAATCACCATATCGTAGGGGCCTCCTGCTTTTTGCTTGGGCAAATGGATATTCCAGGTGCCGTTTTCAGCTGTAATAGTGTGCCGGACTTCCTTTTGAAACTGGAGGGTAATTTTTTCACCGGGTAGTGCCCATCCCCAAATACGGAGATCAGCCTCCCGCTGCAAAACCATACCATCACTGATCAGCTTTGGCAACCGGATCTGGCTGGCACCGATGATGTAGGCCAGCAGAAGGCTACCTATGAGCAATACCTTTCTACACATGTGACTACTTGAATAAAGTTTGAGAGAACATGTAAAGATCATGACGCCATACTGGCCAGGCATGACCTCCAGGGTATTCGCTGTATACGTACTTAATGCCCATTTCCTCAAATTTTGTCATCATCATTTTCCACTTTTCGTTTTCTGTA
>OCTV010000255.1_pt1 | contig 21302 bp, 17 predicted proteins | sample 1539101 | NCBI WGS metagenome assembly OCTV01 (sample SAMEA3991422, study PRJEB22521) | metagenome | biome: anthropogenic terrestrial biome; feature: sewage plant; material: sludge | place: Sweden | collected 2012-09-26 | reverse complement strand
CGAGACCGCGATCTTCAGCAATGTCCGCATCACCATACCACCTTCGCCCGGTTACAGACCTTACAGGGATTATATCGGCAGCAATCTTGAAATCATGGATGTGGCTACCGGTCATCGAAAAATTATTTATACCATTCCATCATCTATACAAGCTCCCAACTGGACTAAGGATGGAAAGTCACTGATCTATAATAGTTCTGCTGGTGTGTTGTATAAATATAATCTGGCAGATGGTAAAATAGCAGAATTCAATACCGGTACGATTAAAAGCAATAATAATGATCATGTGATGTCGTTCGATGGCACTAAACTGGCCATCAGCAATCATGTGGGTGAAAAAAGAATCTCTACTTTATTTACGCTCCCCATCACAGGATCAGATACTCCCGTGCAGATTACTTCTCCTGATTCCGGTCATTCGTATCTGCACAGCTGGAGCCTGGATGGGAAAAAACTCATCTTTACCGGCCAGCGAAATAAACAATACGATATATACTCCATCGATATCGCCACAAAAAAGGAGACCCAACTGACGAATCAACCCACCCTGGATGATGGTCCCGAACTCAGTCCCAATGGTCAATGGATATACTTCAATTCAGTACGGACCGGTAGTATGAAGATTTGGCGCATGAAGCCGGATGGCAGCAGGCAAGAACAAGTCACATTTGATGAATACAATGACTGGTTTCCTCATTTTTCTCCAGATGGCAAGCAGATCGTATTTATCTCCTTTCCCAAAGAGATCGATCCTACACAACATCCATTTTACCAAAAAGTCTACTTACGCCTGATGCCGGCGAGTGGAGGCATACCGAAGACGATAGCTTATATCTATGGAGGTCAGGGCACCATCAATGTGCCGAGTTGGTCACCGGATAGCAAGCGACTGGCATTTGTGAGTAATACTAAAATGTAAGCTTAGAATTCAAAAGGGATTAAAGCCTGGAGTAATGGTATAATTTTTTTATACCGAAAACTACTTTACTTATACATCCACCTTTGCATATTTAGCATTGGCTTCTATAAACTGTCTTCGGGGCTCTACCTCAGATCCCATCAACATTGAAAATGTTCTGTCAGCAGCAGCAGCATCGTCAATATCCACTTTTTTAATCATACGCTGAGCAGGGTCCATCGTTGTATTCCAAAGCTGATCCGCATTCATCTCTCCAAGACCTTTGTATCGTTGGATTTTTACATTGGCTTCATTGCCACCTTTGGCAAATAATTCAACAGCATTTTTGCGATCTTCCTCGGTCCAGCAATATTGTTGTTGTTTACCTCTGGAGATGAGGTACAATGGAGGCGCGGCGATATAGATATAACCATGTTCAATCAATGACCTCATATAGCGGAAAAAGAAAGTCAATATCAAAGTGACTATATGACTACCATCAATGTCGGCGTCGCACATAATCACCACCTTATGAAATCGGAGTTTGTCCAGGTTGAGTTTTCTTTCGCCATCTATCTCTTCAATACGCACCCCCAATACATTAAAGATGTTTTTTATTTCCTCACTTTCATAAATTTTATGTTCAAATGCTTTTTCAACATTGAGGATTTTGCCTTTGAGGGGTAGAACAGCCTGGAAGTTTCTATCCCGCCCGGTTTTGGCGGTACCTCCTGCACTCTCTCCTTCAACCAGGAAGACTTCGCACTCATCAGGCCTCCTGCTGGAGCAGTCTGCAAACTTGTCTGGGACCGAAATAGCACTGATACCTTTCTTGCCAATAATCAGCTCCCTGGCAGCTCTTGCAGCCTCGCGCGCACGCGCGGCCAGTACCACTTTCTCCATGATGCGCTTTGCATCATTGGGATTCATCTCAAGATAGTGCTTGAGAATGTCTCCGACAGAATGAGATACAATCGTGGTGACTTCACTATTTCCGAGTTCTCCTTTTGTTTGTCCTTTAAACTGTGGATCTGGTATTTTCACTGAGATCACTGCAGTCAAGCCTTCTCGAAAATCTTCCCCGGCTACTTTAAATTTTAATTTGGAGAAATAACCATTGGATTCCCCATATTCAGTAAAGACTTTGCTTAGTGCCATACGAAGGCCTCTCAGGTGGGTACCGCCTTCTCTGGTATTGATATTATTGACAAAGCTGTAAATATTTTCAGTATAGCCATCATTATATTGAAGGGCCACATCCACTTCGATATTTTCCTCTTTGCCTTTGACCACAATGGGTGCTTCTATCAGCGGAGTACGGCCTGCGTCCAGGTAGGTAACAAACTCAGCAAGTCCGCCTACTGATAGATAATCTTCTCTGACGGGCTGGCCATCGTCATCCAACTCTCTTTCATCTATGAGGGAGATCTTCAATCCTGGATTGAGAAAAGATAATTCATGAATTCTATTGGAAAGAGTCTCTCTTTTATACTCAAGCACTTCAAAGATGGTATGATCAGGTTTGAAGGTGATGGTCGTACCAGTTTTATCCGAATCACCTACTACTTTGATCTCAGATAAAGGTTTACCTATGGAATACTCCTGGGTCCATACTTTGCCATCGCGGTGTACCTCTGCTTTGAGATACTCACTCAAGGCATTGACACAAGATACTCCTACACCGTGCAGACCGCCTGATACTTTATAAGTGTCTTTGTCAAATTTTCCACCGGCGTGTAACACTGTCAATACGACTTCCAGGGCAGATTTTTTTAATTGCTCGTGATATCCGGTAGGAATGCCTCGTCCATTATCACTGACGGTAATCGAATTGTCAGGGTGGATGATGGTAGTGATCTGGGTGCAATATCCGGCCAAGTGTTCGTCAATAGAATTGTCGATCACCTCCCACACCAGGTGATGCAATCCCTTGGCATCGGTAGAGCCAATATACATCCCGGGGCGCAATCTGACAGCCTCCAGACCTTCTAGAGCGTGTATGTTTTTTGCGGTATATTCACCTGATTTTTGTGTCATGCTATCTTTTAGTATAAATCGACTGCAAATGTACGAATTTATCGTCAGAATCCATAGTTTAATTCATAGAAATTTGGGCAGATATCTTTTACAAAAGTTAGTTATACATCGATTTATATATTAATATTTGTCATATATAATGAGCTACTCAAAATCATATCTTTATAATAAAACCAGCCTGGATCTAGTGGCAAAAGCTTTACTGATCAACCATCCTGAAAAAAGAAAATGGGCCTTGATCGGTGAGATGGGTAATGGCAAAACAACTTTGATCAAAGCGATGATCGGCATTCTTGGGTCTTTGGATCATGGCTCAAGCCCTACTTTCTCCATCGTCAATCAATATCATTCTGAGATTAATGGTACAATCTTTCACATGGATCTCTACCGTTTAAAAAGTGTCCAAGAGGCCTTTAATGCCGGGATTATGGAAATACTGGAGACGGATAACGATTATTGTTTTGTAGAATGGCCTGAGCTGATCTATGATTGGATAGATGAAAGCTGGATAAGGCTAAAGATTGAAAAGTTAAATGAAGAGACCAGGATGCTTGTAGTTCAATAAAAATACTTCTTTATCTACTACTCATCGTCATTTAAAAAAAGTACTGGCACCGGGCTATCAATTATGCTTTTGGGTGTAGGACTCGACTCGAAAATATGCTCTAAGAATCCTCTTTTACGCCTGAGCACGCATACAAGGCCAATATCATCATCCTCGCCCAACACTTTGTTGATACCTTCGGTAAAAGTATCTGCCAATAGTTCTGTGTGAGTATGCGGTATTTCTTCAAATATCAAATCGGTGGAATAGGCTATTGGTCCAGTCTGGGCTCCGGTGAGATGTACAGAAGATATAGCAGCATCGCAAGCTCTGGCCAGATCTAATAAAGGATTGATGACATCGAAAAGGTTTTTATGCAGCTTTCTATACATAAAGAGGATCTTCCGGGTATCCCTTATTTTGTAGAGATGAGGTACTGCGATTACCGGGACAGATCCAAATTTGATCAAGCTTCCAGCTATCTTACCTAGAAAGTACTTTTCTTCATTGTCCTCCCCTTGAGCGCCTATAACCACCAAATCCGCATGATTTACGTTGGCTTGGCGAGAAATCACACTATAAGGTTCCCCTTTGACTATTTTAGACAAGATCTTGACATTCGATTTTTTCTTGTAAGGTTCTAAGAAGGTTCCCAATCGTTCTATAGCATCATCCTGAAGTACTTGATTGACTGATCGAAGGCCAACCATTTTCTCCATAAAATCTATTACGTTTAACACTAAAAGACTGGTACTTCCAAGCTTATCAGCAAGCATGATGGCAAAGTCCATAGTTTCTTTTGTAGAAGGACTAAAGTCTATCGGGACAAGTATTTTTTTCACAAATTGAGGTGTATATCCAAATGTAATCAAATGTACGGGATAACTGTTAAATTTTTTTTGAACTCAATATAAAAAAGCCCCGGGTGGATCGATCCACCCGGGGCTATACCTTAAACCCAAATTGAGCATTAGAAATTCTAGGGCTCAATTGACGATTGAAATTCAAAGGTTTATAAGGAATTTATTATGAATGAGCCTTTGAATTTCAATGTCAGGGGTTAACCTCTGACGGAGGGCAAATAGCGCAAATGCGTTATTTGGATTAAACTATATGGAAATAAAATGATGTTGTTATAGACTTTCGCCGTGTTGAGACAGATCCAGACCCATCTCCTCTTCTTCTGCGGTGACCCTCAATGGTGATATCCTGTTGACCACTCTTAATAAGATCCAGGTGCCAAAGAAAGCAAATGCAGACACGATCACAAGCGCCAGAAGATGAAGCAGAAATAATTTGGTTTCGCCGAAATACAGACCATTGCCGGTAGTATTGCCTGGATTGATCGCCTGGCTGGCAAAAACGCCTGTAAGAACCATTCCTACCATACCTCCAACACCGTGACAAGGGAACACATCCAAAGTATCGTCGATACTGGTGCGAGATCTCCACTCTACCACCATATTGCTGACCAAAGCAGCTACAATACCGATGATCAATGAATGGGGAATACTAACGAAGCCGGCGGCCGGGGTGATCGCCACCAAACCAACTACCGCGCCAATACAAGCACCCATCGCAGAGGGTTTTCTGCCTCTGACGGCATCAAATATTACCCAGGTAAAAGCAGCTGCTGCAGACGCCGTGGTGGTCGTAGCCAATGCCGCTACTGCCAACGAATTAGCCGATAAAGCTGATCCGGCATTAAATCCTAGCCAACCAAACCAAAGCAACGCAGTACCTAAGATGACATAGGTAATCCGTGCAGGAACCAATCCACCTGTAGATCTGCTCTTGAAGAATAGTGCGGAGGCAAAGGCAGCCCATCCAGCACTCATATGCACCACTGTACCCCCTGCAAAGTCCAGCACACCCAGTTTAAAGAAAAAACCATCCGGGTGCCAGGTCATATGGGCCAGTGGAGAATAAATGATCAGGGACCACAATACTATGAACAAAATGTATGAAGTAAACTTAATCCTCTCCGCAAAGGCTCCGGTGATCAAAGCAGGAGTGATAATAGCAAACTTAAGTTGGAAAAAAGCAAACAACATCAATGGAATGGTCGGTGCAAGGCTCCAGGGCTTTGCTCCTATACCATCTCCCATCATAAAGAAAGTGGAAGGATTGCCTATGATCCCACCAATGCTATCTCCGAAAGCCAGGCTAAATCCGACGACTACCCAGATAATGGTGATGACCGCCATCGAGATAAAACTTTGAGCCATAGTAGAAATCACATTTTTCTTTCTCACCATCCCGCCATAAAAAAAGGCTAGGCCAGGGGTCATGAACAAGACCAGGGCCGTGGCAGTAATCATCCAGGCGATATCACCTGCATTTAATTCTTCTCCTGTGTAGATCGCGGTAGGGATACCGGGATGTACAAGGCTTAGGATAACCAGGATCATTAAGATCGAAAAGGGTATCAGGGCTAGTTTGCGACTCATTGACATAATTTGATTCTTTATTTTTGTTGGGTCAAATCTATATCAGCATACGACGAATCAAAATCAAAATTCTAGACCAGCTTGTAATTTTCAATAAGGCCCAAATCAGGTTTAATTTTAGCTAAAATGAATAAAAAACTGATCGTTTGGCGAAAAATAGGTTTAAAATTAAGTCAAAAAGTGGTTAAAATGTTAGATTCAACCAATGTTAAGTTTCTATAGTCTCACGATTTTTGCTTGTTAAAAAGCGTTTTTACAGATCAGTCGGGTTAAAATCTTGTCCAGGATCAGCGCCTTCTCTATACGCTCGTTTGGTTTTTACCCGCTGTTTCTGCCGATCTATGATCAATATAGCCAACGCATGAGCTACAGAAGTGCCCTGCAGCAATGCCAGTTCTATTTTGTGCTCTTCCACATCAAGTCGATAGAGGTAACTCCACAATAAATCGGGTTGTGTGTCCAATAATTCAGTTACCCGTGATTCGACCAGTTTGATAAGGGTAGCTTCGTCCAGATAAGGTCGTTCGTTTTGTAAGTTTGCAAACCAATATTCAAGGCTGTTATTATCCATCATGGAGTATAAAATCTAGTAAGGATTCAAGGACGGTCCTGTCATTTTTTAATCGGGGTACTTTGTGTTGGCCCCCCAATCTTCCTTGCACCTTCATCCATCTGTAGAAAGTGCCTTTTGGTGCTTCATGAATAATCAACCTCGATAAAGCAATATTTTTGGTGCGTTTCGCCTCATAATCAGAATTGACTGCCTGTAGTGCTAAATCTAAAGATTCAGCAAATGCTTCTAGATGTTCAGGACTTTTGTCAAACTCGATGATCCATTCATGAGCGCCTTTGCCATGATCCATATATTTAGGACCGACGGTAAAATCGGTAGCCTGACAATCATGTTGGGCACAAGCTTTACTTACTGCCTGTTCTGCATTTTCGATGACCACTTCTTCGCCAAAAGCATTAATGTATTGAGTAGATCGACCGACGATTTTGATAGTGACCGGATCCGTATTGAGGCATTCTATAACATCGCCGGTATCATATCGCCATAGTCCACAAGTATTGGTGATGATCAGTTGATAAGCTACTTTCGTTTTCAGACCTTCAACGGGTACTACATGATCGCTGTGTAATTCTTTAAACTCATAGAAAACGGCATTGTTCATCAACAAGAGCATACCGCCTTCGTTAGACTTTAATTGCGAAGCAAAATACCCTTCGGAAGCATTATAGACCTCCTGGTAGATGAATTGACTGGAGGGAATCAGTTGTTGGAACAATGGCTTGGCAGGTGCAAAATTTACTCCGCCATGAATATACAATTTGAGTTGTGGCCACACTTCGAGCAAATCCTGTTTGCCAGTCTCAGCGATTATATTTCTAAACAATACTATCAGCCAGGTAGGTACACCCGCAAACATGACAAGGGGCTCACGCAGTATTTGTTTGGTTGTTTCTCTCAGTTTATACTCCCAATCTGGCGCAGTAGCTATGTCTAACGAAGGGGTAAACACTTGTTTGGCATACCAGGGCATATTATTCAAGAGCAAGGCGCTGATATCGCCACTAATCACTCCTGGATAAGCAGACAAATTTTCTATCGAACCGCCGATGACCATGTTTTTACCGTCAAAAATGCCAAGCTGGGGGTATTGCTGGTATAATATGGATAAAGTATCGCTGGCACCCTGGATATGATTGAGCTCAAGATATTCGCGGGTCACAGGGATATACTTGCTTTTACCACTGGTAGTACCCGACGATTTTGAGAACATGTCGACGAGGCCGGGCCAAAGCACATGCTCTTCTTTTTTACGCATCCGCTCGATCCAGGGGAAAAACTCAGCATAGGTGCGGATAGGCACCTGACGGGTAAATGAATCGTAGTCTTTGACTTTTTCAAAACCGTGTTTGGCCCCAAACTCTGTAAAACATCCTTTGTATACTATATCTAGCAGCAGCTCATTTTGATACCTCACGGGTTCACGCATCCACCCTTCGACCTGGCGAAATCGATTTCGGAATACGCGGCTAAGAAAAAACTCCAACATAAGCTTACTGTGAAAATAGACCTCAATATCTGAAAAAATCAGGACCTTATAGTATGTCTTAAAGTATTGATCTGATTAGTATACTCTAAATGAGTGTCCGTTTTTTGAGATCGTTCGAGCCATTTCATAAGGTATCGATGCAATATCTCTGCAAACAGTGGCCTGGTCAAGCGCTCGATATCAAGCTTGATGCTGTAAAAGTTCTTATTGTAAATCGTCCCTACCCTGGTATCAAGAAATACAGATTGTTCTATGAGGTGGCCTACCTCATCTCCAGGAGGCTGTGGGAGTGACATATAAAAGCTGATTTTTGGCAGCACCCTGTAGCTGGGCTTGTTCGAAGGATGCATTATTGAAAATTATTTTTTCTTCCTGACTCAAAAAGCACAGAAGACAAAGAAGAAATGAATACAAAAAACAAAGCCCAAGGGCATCGCATAGGGGTGATCAGCTGCGTTGAATCTTTAACTTAAATTGTTCCATCTCCATCGTGTCCACATTTTTAGCTTTGGCCTGTTCGATGACTTCGTCCAATAATTTACTGGCTTTATCCACTTTATTGTTTAAGGCATACAGGCGGGCCAGAGTGTAGGATTGATTGAGATCTGTGGATGAAACTACTTTAGATAATAGTTGCTCCCCCAGGGACAGCAGTTTGGTATCTGATGCGAATTTGTCCTCAATCGATAAAGCCAGAGTATGCATGAGAGAAGCGTCTTTCTCAACCGAGGCAGGTAGTTTTTTCATCGCCTTCAACAAACCATCGGCATCTTGCATCGCTGAGTAGTAAGTCAGATTGCTTTCAAAATTAAATTTATCCGATTCTACGGGCAGCAGGGTTTGTATTTTTTCTTGATATGCTGTCAATAAATCGACCACCTTATATTCAATAGCTTTCTGGACAGTCTTGTTACAAGCGGCGATTATTTTGGATTGAAAACCATCAGCTCCAACCAGGCTGATCATCTTGTCTTTGTTTTTTAAGAACAGATCAAATACCCTGGAGTCGCTCTCCACAGTCGCTTCGTAGATGAATTTGAGATTTTCAGGAGTAGTCAGGTCTTTTTGACCATTGAGATATTCATTGGCTATTTTCAAACTGGATTTACCAGACTGGTTAAGTGACCGCACATAATTATATACCGTAGCAAAATCTCGTTTGCCACTATCATACTCCTTGGCATATAGGGCTGTCTTATCGTTTTTCTTTAATGCGACCTTGCCTGCACTGATAAATTTTTCAGGATCCATATATCCGATGACTTTGTGCACCAACTTGCCCTCTCCATCGATGTAGAGTAAAGTAGGATAGGCATTTACACTGTATTTGCCAGCCAGCATGAGCCCGTCACCTTTCTCCATGTCTATTTTTACATTGATAAAATTGGGATTGTAGAATTCGCCAACTTCTTTTTGAGGGAAGGTAGAGGCCGACATCTTTTTGCAAGGACCACACCAGGAGGTGAAAGCATCCAAAAAAATCAATTTGCCGGATTCTTTTGAATGAGCAAGCGCCTCAGCCCAGGTGCCATGATGAAACTCCATGCCTTCTGCACCAACATTACTGAGGACCACACTAAAAACTAAAATCGTCAACATGTACTTCATAATCAAAATATTGAGTGTACAAAAGTAAGGGAACTATGGGGGATTTGGTGAATAAAAAAATTGGAAGACGAGGCCCCATTTTTTAAGTTTTTTGCACCAAGGTTATTTGTTTTATTTTGCCAGTCCATGCGATCTTTTTTACCCAGCTTAATCTCCATTCCCATAGAGTTGGTGGATATCGCAGTGGGGATTTGGTTAGACAAACGATGGGTCCATAAAAAGTTGATCCAGCTCCAACGGGAACATCCTCTAAGCCTTGAACCAGCCACTATCCAAAAAATAGAAGGGAGGCATGCTATTTTTTATAATATCATCTATAAATCGTTTTTAGGATTGTATGACCGGACACCGGGTGATGAAGAAAAAATGCAACTTCTGTATTTTGTCATTTGTGTCACTTTGGGGGATAATTTTTTTGATTCCAATACCTATTCCAGGGAGCAATTGTATCAGCTGGCATTTTATCCTGAGGCGTATCCTTCCGTCAATGAAGTAGAAAGATTTTTTATCAAATACAGCATACTACTGAACCAATATGCGGCCTCCAAACCAGGATATCAACATATAATACGAGAGCTGTACCAATCACAAGTAGACAGTCTTCGACAATTAGACCCAACTATCCCCGGGGAGACCCTGGCCGAAATCACCTATCGCAAAGGTGGTTATTCGATCCTGGTCAGCAGATTTTACCTGGATCTCTTAGAAAATAAAACCGAAGAACTATGCTGGTATCAAATGGGGGCCTTGATTCAACTGGGCAATGATATCTATGATGTATACAAAGATCTGCACGAAGGCATTCATACACTCCCCAACCGGATGCAAAAAGTGAAAGAGATAGAAAACGAACTGTCTACACGAATGCAGGAGTTTAAAGCATCTGTCCGATCGCTGGCAGTGAGTGACCGTAAGAAAAAAAAATTGCTCCGCCGTACTGCCATCATTTATGCGCTGAGTTTTACGGCTCTGGATCAATACAAGATCCTGGAGAATAAATTTGGAGACCTGCCTGATTTAAAAACTTTGCCACGCTCCGCGCTCATTATAGATATGGAACTGTGGCGCAATAGATGGACCTTGATGAAATATGTGATCTCATTAAGTCGCCTCGAATGATCAGATGCAGTGTACAGATTACCCTTTATGAATAATTCCTTTCATTTGATTGGTGATCAACTTATCGACGACCCGATCTGGCAATAGGGTAAGTATTTGAATATACCATTTTTTTGCAACTACTATCTGGCGGGCTTTAGGTTTTGATTTGACTATCGTTTCATGGATGAGTTTAGCTACCTCGGAGGCCGGAATAGAGACTTTTTGCGCAAACTCAATGAATTTATTTTTATGCTGGTATAGGTCGTGATAAATAGTGCCTTCAAAGGTATTGTCATCGTATTTGGCTTTTTGGTAAGCCTGACTTTTGGTAGGCCCGGGTTCAATAGCCACGACATCTATGCCAAAATCCATTAATTCTCTGCGTAGAGAGATTGTCATGGCTTCGATGGCATGTTTGGAAGCTGCATAAGGACCGTAAAAAGGTCGGGCAATCCTCCCACTGACGCTACTAATATTAATCATTTTGCCGGGTTTGTCTGTCTGCGATTTGACAGCGCCAAGTAAAGGTAAAAATGCCTGGATCACATTGAGGGTTCCTATGACATTAACTTCTTGCTGTTCTCTGAATTTATCAATAGAAATGTGTTGTAGGGGACCGGAGATAGCGATCCCAGAATTATTGACTACAGCACGCAAATATTGGCTGCCAAGCATCCGACGAACTTTATCAGCTGCCTGGTCCACTGCCGCCCGATCCCGAATATCAAAAATTAATGCTGTAAACCCCGGGCCCATTTCTTGTTCAAGCGCTGCTGCTTCGTTTGACTTGCGAACCGAACCAAATATATGGTAGCCAAGTGCTTTGAGGTATTTGGCAGTCTCCAGGCCTATGCCTGTAGATACACCGGTGATGAGTACTGAATCCATAGGTTGAAATTACAAATGATTGAGAAATTACGACTTTGGATAAAGAAATCTTTCAAAAAACTCCCAGGTACGGAGCATTTGATCGATCCGTTGCCGATTATTGCCACTTCGGGTGATCTCATGACTGGCTCCGGGATGGCGGACATATTCTACTGTTTTGCCCATGACTTTGAGGGACTTATACATTTGTTCACTTTGTATGACCCCTGTACGTAAGTCCTGTTCTCCATGAAATATCAGGTAGGGGGTGCGAATGTTTTGCACATAAGTGATCGGCGACTCCCGCTCAAGATTTTTGAGTGCCTCCGGTTGCCAGGGATAGCCTCCAAAATAATTGGGTACCAGTCTCCAGGCATTACCTTCACCAAAGAAAGTAGTCAGATCATACACTCCCCGCTGCGAACAAGCAGCTTTAAATCGCTGATCATGAGAGATGATCCAGGCTACCAGGTAGCCGGCATAAGAACCGCCGGTCACGGCAAGCCGGCCAGTATCTATTCCCCCTTTGGCCACTGCACCATCCAGAGCTTGGAGTACATCATCCGTAGGGCCTTTGCCCCAATCATTGATATTGGCTCGCATAAACTCCTCACCATAACCTCCGGATCCTCTTGGATTGCAGTAGACCACCGTATAGCCTTTGCCACAATAATATTGAAATTCATGCCACATACTGGCTTCTCCGGGACCCCACATGGCAGTAGGACCTCCATGGATGTCCAATATCGCAGGATATTTTTGGCCACTTTGATAGCCAATCGGTCTCATCACCCAATATTCAATAGTCTGTCCTTTTTCATTTTTAAAACTATACTTCTCAGGGTGACTAAGCTTTTTATCTGCCAGCCAGGCGGTGTTGAACTGGGTTAAAAGCTTAAGGACTTTCAGATTTTCATCGGCAGTATACAATTCCGAAGGGTTATGGATCGTGATTTTGGCAAAAGCAAAATGCCCATGATTCATATCGAAACTGCTGATGCCCTCATCATAGGAAGTCATCGGAGTAGACTGGTTGCGTTCAAGGTCTATTTTGAAGATTACCACCCCTCCATTGGAAGGAGAGGAGAGATAAATATTTTTTTCGTCTGAGGAAAAATGGATGTCGGAGATAGATCGGTCATGCTGGAGGACACGAATATCTTTTTCGGATCCATTGAGCGGTATGATGGACAATGCAGGGATACTGACGGTATTGGTTTTTGATTGAACAAATGCGATGGTCTTGCCACTGGGAGAGATGGTAGCCTGATTGTATGCTATACCTGGTGTACCCAGTATTTTATGCAATTGTTTGGTGGACAAATCGATGGTATATATTTCTGACTCCAGGCTTCGGTCCGGATGTTCTGTAGGATCGATATCAGATTGTACTAAGATTTTTGAAGAATGTGGAATAAACTGGGGGTTGGCGAAGGAATAGTATCCATCAGTCAGCCTAACCGGTTTTGCTTCAGGGCTGACTGCTACTGTAAACAGGTGGTTAAATGACAAATCATTGGAAGTGCCGGACTCTTGTTGAAATTGAAGTTTGGTGATGACCTTGGCTTTTTTATCTTTTTCATTGAGCGCGAGATAGGCCCTGATCTCTTCGAGACTGCCATTGGGATCAGCTTTGACATTATTTTGTTTTAAATAATCATTATTGATAAATCCAGCTTTCTCTGTAGGCCAGGCAGGCACAGATTTAGCCGGATTGAGCGTAGAGTCTATGCTGATCTCTGCCAGGGTGTAATTGCTGCTAAACAGAATGGATTTGCCATCAGGACTCCAGACAGGATTGGATGCACCATTTTTTTCATTAGTCAATTGCCAGGCTTCGCCTCCGGCCATAGGAAGGATAAAGATTTGGGGCTTACTATCCACGCTTCTTACGAAAGCTATGGACTGGCCATCTGGTGCCCAGGTGCCTCCAGTGGCCCCTTCTTTTTGAAAAGTTAGCTGCCTGGATGTCGATTGACCATCCCGCTCAGATACCCACAATTGTCGTTGATACTGATAATCCCATTTATCCTTAGTATCGGGTATGATCGATAAGACATTATATAGTATGTGAGCTCCATCCGGGGAGAATTGAACATTGGAGATGGTCTGGATTTTGGTAAGATCCGTAATCTGGATTTCTTTTTGGGCAGAAAGTATAGACAGCTGGAATAACAATACAAGGAGATATATGGTTTTCATCGGCAAAATTTAAGTAATGCAAATTACAACAAAGTATTTGACACTTGAACCTCCCTCATGAGCACGAAATCCTTAACAGTAAGCTGTATGCTTCGTTAAAAAACAAAAGGGAGTAGAATTTTTTCTGCCCCCTTTGATTTTTCAAAAAGTGACTATGATTATTTAATGAAACCTTTACCTTAATGCTGAAAGATCTCTCTCAGTTCGAGTGTGCCCTGATAGTTCAGATGAGGACAAGTCCTGGCAATGGCTACCGCTTCTGAGGCATCAGTCGCTTCGAACATAAAGTATCCGCCGATCTCTTCTCTCCCGGCAAACTTATCCTGAGCAGTGACCTCTATTCCTTTGCCTTCGCTACTGTTGAGTACCCAACCCTGGTCATGCAGGTGCTCACCACCTGCTATTCGATCTGCTTTGATCTTGGTGAGCCAGGCACCATATTCCTCGACTTGTTGCATAGGATCAGCCGGAGGTATATCATCATTGTGTGCGAAGAGTACGAACTGTGCTTTGCCTTTGGTAGAAGCCATAAGGTCTTGGGAAGCAGTCTCTGATTTTTGGATTTGTTGAGAGGAAGTACCTGACTTACCTACTGCATATCCGGCAGCTAACAATCCAAGAGTAAGTATCAATAGTCCCAATATACCGGGTACAGATTTAGGGATTAGCGGAACTGGTGATTGAATCAAATTTTCGTTTTTCATTTTTGCAGTGATTTTAGAAATTAAATAATGAGGTACTTTATCACTTTGCGCATTGGATAGAAGCATTTTTTTTTCGGAAGTATTCAAAGGTGAATCCATAATATTATACGTTGTGGGTATTATATAGCAATCTAAAAGCCTTCCTGGCCTGGTGCAGTTGACTTTTACTGGTGCCGACTGCGATATCCAGCATGGAGGCGATCTCTTCATGTTTGTAGCCTTCGAGGTCATGCAACAATAGGATGGTTCGATATCCTTCGGGCAGCTTTTCGATGAGGGGCATCGTATCGTTGATTTGTTTTTCTTCGGTTTTCAAGCCTTCCACGATTTCTGGTTGAAGCGATGTTTTTAAAGTTTTGGTTCTATTTTCTTCTCTTGCCGAATTGATCACTATACCGATCAACCACGTGCGCAATGAAGATCGCCATTCAAATTTTTCAAGATTCATGACTGCTCTCATCCATGCGTTTTGAGTGATTTCTTCAGCTGCCAACAAGTCACCCGGACACAGTTTGCACGCCATGTTCCACATAGCTGAGGCATGTCGTTTGTACAGCAACCTAAAGGAGTATTCGTCCCTGGTATTGAGATACGCCATGACTAGAGCCTTGTCTATAATATTCATCTAAAGTGATCACTGGTTTTCCCCAGATTACGATGATACATAGATATCAGCATTTTATGGGAATTGTAGATTAGTGCAGGTGAAGGGAAAAAGGTTGTATCAGCCTGGTTGTTTTCGAATAAGCTTAGAAAGTCGATCTAAATCATGTGGTAAAAAATAGCTCCGATGCTGCCAACCTTAATCAGTATCTACCTTCACATCCTTGAACAGGAAGCTATTGTCACATAACCTCAACTTTTGTCCGCTGGCTATGGTCACATTCCGGAGTATGACTTCCCTGGTTCTGACGAAGGGATACTTCTCCTGGTAAGAATCGTCGGTCATCTGTGGATTGAAATCTGAAAAAATGGCTGGACCCTGATAATTTTCCGGATGATGGGAGTCATCGATATGAAGGGTTTCGATGGTGATCCGCTCCGGCATATAACAGGTATATCCAAAATCATGCTGGCCGGAATTGGAACTACTGATCAGGCTGGCGCTGGTGGAGCTGCCTCCGGAGGGCACAAAAACACAGTGGCGAATGATTAACTCTCCCTGCCAGGTACTACCATAATCGCTGCGTAGATTGATGAGGCTCCTACCGTAGATCCTGCAATTCTCTACCGTTAAGATTCCGGTGCCTATGGCATTGATGCCCATATGTCCCAGTGTCGAATTGCGGATAGTGGCATTGGCTACCCCCATGTGGGCATCAAACCGGGACAAGATGCATTGGTCATAAAGAAGATTTTTGCAGTAGTTGGAACCCAGGATTCCCCAGTAGGTTTTGTCGTTGATATCATTGGTCTGGCTGCAGTTGACAAAGGATACGTTAAGAGCCCGATTGGCCAAAAGGTCGTAAGTGCCCATCGTGACGGGTTTCTCAGCTGAGCCTATGGTACTATATGTTTTATGTCCTGTCAGGATGGTGTTGTCAACCGTTACGTAAGCGCAGTCACGAATACTGATGAAACCACCATAGGGCGCGCCATGGTCTCCTTCGCCGGTGACGCGATGTTCCAGCCCGGACACATGGACATGGGAACGCCTGATCTCGATGTTTCGACTATAATAGGTGTACTTCGATGCTGCTCTGTTAGCGATAGTGATGAATCGTCCTCCGGAGAGATGGAGTGTCTTCTCGTCCATGGGCAGGGCCGTGATTTCCGTGATCTGGTCGAAGTCCCAGATGATCGGAGCATCCATATCCACCTGACCATTTTTATCGGCTACAAAAATGTCTGTTTGGGAAGATCCATTATTTTGGTTCAACCCAAAACGGATATAACGCTTTATACTGGTATCGGTGACCGTGACCAGGCAGGTTCCAGGCAAGGATGCGTTGATTTTGTCCTGATTTCTCCTGAGGGAGGTGATACCCTCCAGATTGAACGGTTTCAGACCGGAACTGACTTTGAAAACAGGTGAATTTCGGTTTTGGACTTCGGTATTGTCAATGATAAAAGTCGCCGTGCCAAAATCGGTGTCAGTCCGGATGACCGCTATGCGCTCTTTACCCCCAATGTAGTAGGTGGCCCCCTCATCAGATTTCACCATAAGGCCGTGCAGATTGGCGAAGGCATGGGTCGCAGCGATAGCATCTATATCATCGGTCTTTCCGTCGCCTTTGGCACCGAAGTCACTATATCGGACCCGTCCTGTATTTTTAAATTTGAGGACATTCTTTGGGGAAACATTTACCTGTAATCGTCCATTTTCATCTATAGATACCTGGGTTTTCTTTTTTTGGGATATAATCACTACCTCTTCCGGCGGGCTTTTGGTCTGTCCCCTGGTCAAGATTACAGTTGAAATAAAGAAGAAGGATAAGAGTAAATATTTCATCACGAGCATGTTTTAAAAGTAATCAATTTTGGGAAACTTGGTCTTTGGAGCGGAGGCGGAAATCATTTATCCAATATTGGTAAGAGAATTGTTCAACTTTTCATTTTTAGGCTGCTGAAAGTTGGAACCTGAATGTTCAATCCGAAAAAAGCCGATCCATAGTCAATCCAAGTTTTATAGAAATTGCAGATCAATTCAAGTCTATCGAAAATACTTGTATTACCCTATTTATTTTTTCCATAAATACAATAGCATTAAATTACCTGCATAATCATAACTACCGCTTCGTGAACCGAATAGATCGCCTCATGGGTATAGTGATTTTGCTCCAGTCTAAACACTTTAGAGTTACTTCTTACTGTTGGGCCATATATCTCAAGGTTTTAAAAGGTTATTTAGAGAAAGGCATTCAAGTGAAATATGAGGAACGGTATGATTGAGTAGATCATAGAATAATCGCGACAGGAAGCGGCAAAGCGGTCGTGCAGATATTCATCGATAGGTGTGATTTTTCCATAACTTCGTGGCAACCTCCTCTTCCAAGTTCCTCCCCACGCCCACCCCGGAATTCCCACCCAAAGTAAAATTTGTACTTACCCTTATTTTTTACGTAATTGCAGTAAAAATAAATCTATCAATGGATCGAATAAACCGCAGAAATCTACTCAAGGGCATCAGTGTTTTAGGGGGAAGTACTTTATTGCCTGGCACTACCACTGCTTTACACTCAATGATAAAAGATCCAAAAGAAGAGGTGTATACATCAGACAAACCCTTTAAGAAAAAATTTTCCTATTGTTTTAATTCCAGTACGATCCGGGGTCAAAAAATCGGTATCGAAAAAGAAGTCGAGCTGGTAGCCAAAGCAGGTTACGATGCCATCGAAGTGTGGGTGCCCGTATTGAACGAATATAAAAAAAGCGGTAAGTCGATCAAGGACCTCAGCAAAAAAATTAAAGACCTGGGCCTGAATGTCGCAGATGCGATAGGATTCGCCCAATGGATACATGAGGATGATACCATCAGGTCCAAAGCCCTGGAGCAAGTCAAAGAAGAAATGGATATGCTCGCGGAGATGGGTTGTCATCGCATTGCAGCACCACCTTCCGGGGCGACCAATGAGCCTGCTGCTTCGTATGATGCCGTTGCTGAACGCTTTTATACTTTGATAGAAATCGGGGTGCAGCATGCGGTCATCCCACAATTGGAATTATGGGGATTTTCTAAAACCCTGTACAATATGAGTCAACTGATGTACGTAGCTGCTCAATGTGGTCATCCACAAACCCGCTTGCTGACGGATGTATATCACTTATATAAAGGAGGTTCTAATCTCGATGCTCTAAAATTGGTAGGGCCTGAATCTATCGAAATATTTCACATGAATGATTACAAAGCATCTTCAGACCGGGCGACCATCACAGATGCCGACCGCATCTACCCCGGCGAAGGAGCCACTCCCATGTCAAAAATACTCAGGGATCTTGCCTTGCATCGGGATCATATCATCCTGTCTCTCGAATTATTCAACCCGGAATATTATAAACTGGATGCTGCCACAGTGATCAATACCGGACTGGCAAAATTGAAGGCGACCGTGACCAATGCCATGGGGTAAACAGAAAAAGGTAAAGCAAACCACGTAGATTTATTGTACTAAATCTTATAATTGGTCAAATCTATATGGATTGGTTTTACCTTCCGCAGTGCACCAACAATATGCTGATATCACTCGGTGTAATGCCGCTTATCCTGCTGGCCTGACCGATGGTCCTTGGTTTGTGTTTAGACAGTTTTTCACGGGCTTCGGCGGATAGGGATTGTAAACCTTTGTAATTAAAATTATCGATGAGCCTCATTTCCTCCAGCCGGCTCATTTTATCTACCAGATCACGTTCGCGTTGCAAGTAACCTTCATATTTGATATCGATTTCGGCCATTTCAATAGACTCATCGGAATACACTGACAGCTGGTCCTTGAGATAGGGCACTTCATTTTTTAATGCCATCAGCGATATCTCAGGTCTTAATAATATGGTGTGTAGCTTGACCTTTTGAGTCAAAGGGGTACTACCAATAGAAGAGAGATAACCATTCATCTGATCAGGACTGACTGAGCCGGATTTGACGAAGGATTCGATGAGGCTCGCCTGTTGTTGTTTGATTTTTACTTTATCATAACGAAGATCACTGCCTGCCACGCCTAACTGATATGCGAGTGGGGTCAATCTCATGTCCGCATTGTCCTGGCGCAAAAGCATGCGATACTCCGCCCTAGAAGTAAACATGCGGTAGGGTTCATTGGTGCCTTTGTTGACGAGGTCATCGACCAGTACCCCGATATAAGCTTCTGATCTTTTGAGGATAAATGGATCTGCTTCATGGATAGCGAGGTGCGCATTCATGCCCGCGATCAGACCCTGGCAGGCTGCTTCTTCATATCCGGTGGTACCATTAATCTGTCCCGCAAAAAACAAGTTTTTTACCAGGTGCGTTTCTAAAGACAAAGACAATTGGGTAGGCGGAAAATAATCATATTCGATGGCATATCCGGGTCTGAACATTTTGGCGTGTTCAAATCCAGGGATCCTGGTAAGGGCTTTGTATTGTACCTCCTCGGGCAGGCTGGAAGAAAATCCATTGACATAGATTTCGCAGGTATCTCTGCCTTCGGGTTCTACAAAAAGCTGATGTCTTTCTTTATCCGCAAATCGATTGATCTTATCTTCAATTGAGGGACAATATCGCGGACCGAGGCCCTGGATACGACCGGAAAACATCGGGCTCTGATCAAATCCAGTCTTCAAAATCTCATGGACCTCCTGATTGGTATAAGTGATATGACAAGGCATTTGATCTACCAATCTGGGCGTATCTGAATAAGAAAATTTTCCGGCAGGCTGATCCCCTTCCTGCACCTCCATGCGCGTGTAGTCCAGGCTGCGACCATCCAGTCTCGGCGGAGTACCGGTCTTCATGCGACCACTCTCAAATCCCAGGGTGACGAGTTGTTCTGTGATACCGGTGGCTGCCTTCTCCCCTGCACGACCACCACCAAATTGTTTTTCACCGATATGGATGATGCCATTGAGAAAAGTACCATTGGTCAACACGACCGCCCTGGACTCGATCTCCATGCCCATAGATGTACGCACTCCGTGTATCCGACCATCTTTGACCAGGATACCACTACCCATATCTTGCCAGAAATCAATATTGGGATGACTTTCGAGCATAGTCCTCCATTTGCGGGCAAAAAGGTTGCGATCGCTCTGCGCTCTGGGGCTCCACATCGCCGGGCCTTTGGACCTATTCAGTATGCGAAACTGGACCATAGTATGATCTGTCACGATACCGCTGTAACCCCCCAGCGCATCGATCTCCCTGACGATCTGGCCTTTGGCTACGCCCCCCATGGCCGGATTACAGGACATCTGTGCAATGGTATGCATATTCATAGTCATCAGCAGGACTTTTGAGCCCAGGTTGGCCGCTGCTACTGCGGCTTCACAACCGGCATGACCGGCGCCGACTACTATGACATCGTAGGTAGGAAACATATTTGAGGGCGCAAAGATAGGAGAAAGTGGTCAGGATCCAGGACTTGCTTTAAAATCAAGAAATCATTTTTACTTTTTAGTGACCTGGAATAAAAAAATTGCTGCTCCGAAAATTCTTTCAGATACTCAATCAAAATTACTACATTGATTTTTAAATCTACCTAATTTGACCCTTATGCCCCAACGATTAATATTGATCAGTTTTAGTCTCTTTTTATTAAACGGCACTCCACTTTTTTCTCAAAATTCAAGCAATGCCATTTTACTAAAAGAAACAGAAGGAGTCGTCATTTCCGATATTATGGCGGATAAATCAGGTCAAATCTGGATGGCTACGGATAACAATGGCCTGATGCGATATGATGGTTATGAATTTAAAAAGTATAGCTATGATCCTTCCGATTCGACTTCAATCAAAGGAATTGGCATCATAAAATTGTATGAAGATGCGCAAAAAAAAATGTGGCTCAGCACCTTTGACGGAGAGCTGATAAGGTATGATCCTGTTGCAAAAAAATTTAAAAAATATAATTACCAATCACTGATAGGAAAAAAATATCTCGAGCCATATGTTCATATCGTGGATATCTGTACGATTGCTGATAAATTGCTTTTTGCGGTGGAGAGTAATGCCCCTTTGATTAAATCGATATTGGAGTATGATGTAAAAAATGACCGGTTTGAAATATTTGCTCCTGGCAGCAAACACCCTGATTACTCCTATAAATTTGAAAATAATACTGTAGGACATACACTTTTAATTGGGCAGGATGCGCAAATTTATAGATCGGAAGAGCGTCGTGTAGGGAAAAGTGTTCA
>OCTV010000254.1_pt1 | contig 21317 bp, 29 predicted proteins | sample 1539101 | NCBI WGS metagenome assembly OCTV01 (sample SAMEA3991422, study PRJEB22521) | metagenome | biome: anthropogenic terrestrial biome; feature: sewage plant; material: sludge | place: Sweden | collected 2012-09-26 | reverse complement strand
GGGACCTCATTCTGGGTCTTGGCAGCTCCGCGATCGGCACCTTGGTGGAGCGCACAACGCGCTTCACCCTGCTGCTGCACCTGCCTCGCATGACGGGCCATGGCCATGAGGCTCGCGTGAAGAACGGCCCCGCGCTCGCCGGACACGGTGCCGAGGCCGTGCGTGACGCCATCACGCGCACGATCATCACCTTGCCTCAGCAGCTCCGCCGGTCGCTGACGTGGGATCAAGGGGCTGAGATGGCCCAGCACGCACGCCTGACGATCGACGCAGGCGTGCAGGTCTACTTCTGCGACCCTCACAGCCCGTGGCAACGTGGCACCAACGAAAACACCAACGGGTTGCTGCGCCAGTACTTCCCTAAAGGCACGGATCTGAGCGTGCACAGCGCCGAGGAGATTGCGGCCGTGGCGGCCGCCCTCAATGCCAGGCCTCGTAAAACGCTGAATTGGAAAACGCCTGCAGAGGTGCTTGACCACTTGCTCTGATAGGCCAACAAAGAATATGTTGCAACGACCACTTGAATCCGCCCAGTATGCCGCCGGGGCCTACGTGCAACTGCTCCGGCAGCATCAGATGCTCCCGAGCATGAGCCGGCCGGCGAACCCCTACGACAATGCCAGTTGCGAGAGCTTCATGAAGACGCTCAAGCGGGAGGAAATCTACGCGAATGCGTATCGTGATCTTGAGCATATACATAGGAACATGGCAGCCTTCATCGATCAGTACTATAACCGCATCCGACTCCACTCGGCGCTGGGCTATCGTCAACCGGAGGAGTTCGAGCACGCGATGGCATCAAGGCACGTGCCTAGGGCGGCCGGGGGCCTTCGTGGTGGGGCATAGCTGTCCGAGGAAGTAGGATTGGTTACAATTTGTCATTCGCAAGCTATTGACTATGAAACTGATTGATGAGGTAAAGGGCTCTTCGTTCCTGCACCAACCACGACGTAAACCTGGTGCAGGAGGGTAGCCCGGAGGGAACACCGCTTACAAAGCATCGGATATGATGAAGTATCACCGTGCGATTTTGCCTCACCATAAACTTGAAAGAAACCTTCTAGACCTTCTCTGCAATCTCAAGGCGCTATGGCCTTCATTATGTGGCTATTCCAAGCACTGAGGGGATTGAACATGCCTAAACTTCTCATCACAATTGAAAAGGAGCATCTCAATGACGATGGGTCCGATGCGAGCGTATCGCCAGGTTGTCAAAAAATATAGCGGCATCAAGACGCTCACTGACGAAGCCATGCGACATTTTCTTGATGTCGTGTTGCCCACGTTGCCTCATCGGACGCAGCAAATGTTTGCAGACGAGATCTTTTTCTTCACGACGGGGTTGCCGCCGATGTATACAGACCTAGAACCCACAACACCTGCGAAGGGTGCAAGAACGCCTCGCTCCAAATCAACAAGACCCAGGAGCAATTGTCAAGCAACTCAGGATGCCTTTGATATTCAGCGGCGGGCCGTTGAGGTGTTCGGAACTGAGGCAAAAGCTCGTGCGTGGCTCACACGTCCGAACAAGACAGGCAAAAACAAATCCCCGCTTACAATGCTTGGAACCAAGGCCGGGAATGCCCGTGTGGTGGCGATCCTGAACAGGGTCTCTGGAAGGCTACGTGGAAGCCAATCGCCGAAGGCTCGTTCAGGTGGAAAGAAAAGACGACGGCTTTCACAGTAGCACTCTGACCATCATTCATGTCCGCGTCCCCTCCGTGCCCCTCTCGCCAGAAAGACGCGAACGTACGCGCCCGCAAATCCGGGAGATCATGATACACGCGATGCTCCGAACGAGAGGCAACAGATCGATGCTGGGCTTAGCTGCTTAGCCTTGAACTGACGTGCTACGGATATGGTATAGGACGATCAGCGCGTCGCCGAGCCGCGTTCTGAGTCGGTTGGGTTTCTGATCACACACGGATGGCCAGATTGGCGAATAGTCTGTCAACGTATACTGGCTTGGCATCACCATTCCCCGATGAGGAAGAGCTTGTGTCTCCGCCATCGCGCGTCGCGCTGAGCGACATGCATTCTATGGCTACATGGTCGTTACCAGCACCTCGAACACGTTGAAGCGCAAGAAGCCACTGGCTGTTTGAGAGAGGCTGAAGGTGTTGCCCATGGCCCGTGAAAGCCGCGCGCGAATGGTCTCCATGTGTTTCCAATAGCTACCGTTCTTCAGGAGTGTCAGCAACAGCTCGGACGAAAGCCGCCCACTGCCCTCATTGGGCGTACCATCATCTCTTACCCGAAACGCCGCGACGGTGATGTAATGCTTCCTGTTGTCCATCGGTTTACCTGGTTAGTTTGCCCAGCATCCTTCAAGCATTCGGAAACCAAACGAGCCTGGCCGAAGAGGCACGCAAACATTTGAGTTTGATCATCTACATCGTCTGACCGACGCCGGCCAGCTGTCGTACCTCAGTAATGGGTAGAGTGACCTAACCAAAGTCGTCGTAGCGTGTTTGGCCCTCACTCTCATCATCCTCTTCATCCGTGAGATCGAGAACCTGGCGTTCGTCTTTCCACCACAGCAAGGTAAGGACAAGGTTGGGGGTTATTCGCACAGAATCTTCGCAGATCGTGTAGTTGTTGGATCTTGGATGATTAATCCATTGGGCGGCATTCACGACAGTTGGCCCGGGAGGCATGATCGCCGCGCTTCTATGCAATCCAAAGGCAACCGTGTCTCTGCCCAGGCTTTCATGCGGCCAGACAGTCCTCGGCACAATGTCGCTTCGCGTAAACCATGTTCGTCCTCGGACGTTGGAGCAGAGGACCATTGATGGGAAAGATCCGTATTCCACCAATCGAATAGCGGTGGCCGTCGTACTGGTTTGAAAGGTGTTGGCCAGCTCCTCCACCGTATGGAACGAGATCGGGTGATTCTGGGTTCGAGGCTGGAACATATGGACGGGCATAAGGAGGTCCGCCGCATAACGATTCGCCCGCTTTTCAGGATTCTCGGAAAACCATTCAGAAGTGAACTGACTGTCTGTGCAAGCAAGCGCCGCCTTCCCACGATCGTGCATCCAGTGCCCTAACTCGTGCCCACCAGAAAAGCGTCGGCGGGCGGGAGACGAGGCGCTATCTATGGTGATAATGGCGCGATCACCATATCCAAGAATGCAGGCGGCACAACCTTTCAGCGGGGCATAGACAATCGTCGCCCCGCAATGTTGCGCGATGGCTTCCACATCAATATCGCGGGGATCCTCGATGCCTAATTCATACAAGAGGTTTGCTGGTGAGATGGGTCTTGTTGGGGACACCGAGCAGTTAGCCTTGCTGGGAGGGGAGATCATCTAGAACTCCAAGGTCTTGCAGTTGCTTCAACAGGAGGTCCACATCCTCATCGGTCAATGCGTGGAATTCACGGCCGGCAGCCGTGAGGACACCTCGCAGGTCTGGTTTCATCGCAAAGACTGTGGTGAGCAACTCGCGCCTCTTCCCGCTGGACTGCGGTAATGGAGATGCCCTTTTCCCCATGGAAAGAATCCGCGCATCGTACTCAGCCCTGGCGCGACGGAGTTTCCCTTGTTTATGGCGCGTGATCGCACTGGCGATAACCGTTTTGGCTTGGTTCGCCAGAGACTCGACATCAAGCCCCTCCTCACGGCATTCCCTCCACAGGTCCTCTGGAGAGGTTTCCGCTACAGACTCAGCGAGCGCATTCAGGATGGTTCGCCGTTCTCGTTCATTATCCTGTGGCATATCAGTCATGAGCCTTTACTTTTGCGAGCGTTCTGACCTTCCGCCTCAAGCGCTTCATTCCCGTTTCATAGTCAGACTTGGTGATGCCGAGAACCATCTGTATCTCTGGACCTGTCATTTCGGCTCGCATGCCACTGAGAATTTCCGTTACGAGGGAGTCGTCACGAAATGTATCGGTCAGATGCCGGATCTCGCTATTCCCCATTATGACACGCTCCGGAGAGGGTGTGGTGGATGCGTGCTGCTGAAGTTCGTTCACCTCTCCGCCTTCGGGATGAAGGCGGATGAGTTCGCTCTCTGAATACGTCCCAGCTTGCCGTGTAGAGACCTCTTCAGCCCAATGTGACGAAACACTTCGCATCACGCCAATCAAATGCCCCACCAAATCCACCGCACGCGTGTTCCAATTGCGCCGGCCCTCGAGGGTGAGCGTGACGGCTTCATTCAGCAGATCCTGCGCATCACGTCCCTCGGCGGATCGCCCGATTATCGCGATGCGGCTTGTCGCATATTGTTGCAACTTCAAAAGTTGGGCTTTGTTCTGATACAGGGATTCCAAAGCCGCAATGAGGTCGGTTTCGGTAGAAACCGCCTCTCTGATGGCCTTAGAGGACGTCGATTGTGAATCCGTCTCCTCCTTGCCCACACTCCCTCTACCTTTGTATGCCCGAATGACCTGCAAGGCCGGACAGGCGAAAAAAACTTTCTGTTTGTCCGAATTTGCCTCGCTGGCGGCATTGTACTGTAGGGAGAGTGGTGAAACAAATCTCAGAACGGGGAGGTCCATCGTGGGAAGAAAGACATATCACGTAACTCCAGCGAGCAACGGCGATTGGAAGGTGACAGGCGTCGGAAACAGCCGAGCTTCAGGTGTGCACGCTAATAAGGCGGACGCCGTGGCGCAGGCAAAAGAATTGGCGAAATCTCAGGATCTCGGCCAAGTGGTGATTCATAGTCGGGACGGAAAGATTCAAACGGAACACACCTATGGCTCCGACCCGCATCCACCCAAAGGATAGCCGGTCGGCAGCTTGGATGTCTTAGTCGTACAGGGATTTGACTTGGCGTAGGAACGTACACGTTGACAATGCGTCGCTCGTGCCTTTGAGTTATGTGAAAGACAATCCATCGGAGGAGTGCATGGACGTACAAGAAAGCAAGCAAGAGCACCAAAAAGTCTTCACCATAATTGTGAATGGTCGGCAAAAGATGGTGGAGACGAAAGAATTATCATTTACCCAAATCGTTGGATTGGCATTCGACAATCCGCCCACAGGCGAGAATACGGTGTTTACCGTTACATACAGGAAAGGTGAAGGGCATAAGCCCGAGGGCACGTTGGTCGAAGGCGACATGGTCAAAATCAAGAACGGGATGATTTTTAATGTCACAGCAACTGATAAATCATAGCCCCGATCTCAAAAGGCTACGCGATGAGGGGTATGACGTCGCGGTTCAGTCTAACTATCTCCTTATCAGGCGTGTTCCTTACGTCAATTCCAACCGAGAGGTCAAACGCGGGATCCTTATTTCGGAATTGAGTTTGGCGGGCGATGTGACGACTGCTCCCAGTACTCATGTCGTCTATTTTACGGGCGATCACCCTTGCAACAAGGACGGATCTCTCTTGATCAAGATCAAGCATCAAAGCGAACAACAGCGCCTTGGTCCTGATCTCGTCGCCAATCATTCGTTCTCCAGCAAGCCGAGTAGAGGGTATAAGGACTACTACGAGAAGATGTCGACGTACGCGACCATCATTTCAAGCCCTGCCGAGTCCATCGATCCACGTGCAACTGCCACGGTGTTTCCGATCATTGAAGCCGAGGCAGACCATTCGGTCTTCAACTATATGGATACAGCCTCGAGCCGGGCTGGGATTCAGATCGTGAGCAGGAAGCTGGAACTCGCGAAGGTTGGGATCATAGGTTTGGGTGGGACCGGGTCATATGTGTTAGACCTCGTGGCAAAAACTCCCATTAAAGAGATTCATCTGTTCGACGGCGATCAATTTCTGCAGCACAACGCCTTTCGGTCGCCAGGAGCGCCATCGCTTGATGAACTGCGAGCGGCTCCAAAGAAGGTCGTGTACTTCAAGTCTCGATATGCGCACCTGCACAGACACATCGTTGCCAACGATTGCTTTATCGACGCCTCAAATATCGAGCAACTGCGGGGAATGAGCTTTGTGTTCCTTTGTCTCGACAGCGGCAGCGCAAAAAAGGTGATCGTCGAGAAGCTGGAAGACTGGGCCGTACCCTTTATCGACGTGGGTATGGGAGTCGAGTTAGTCGATGACGCATTGGGGGGAATCCTCAGAATCACAACCAGCATCCCCAAGACACCTCAGTCTGCGAAATCCAGACAGCGAATCTCCTTCTCTGAGAGGGGCGAGAACAACGACTATTCGCGAAACATCCAGATTGCTGATCTGAATGCCCTGAATGCTACGCTTGCGGTCGTCAAATGGAAGAAATTGTGTGGCTTTTATCGGGATTTGGAAAAGGAGCATACCAGTGTGTACACCATCGATGGCAATATTCTGAATAATGAAGATCAGAGATGAAGCGCACAGCTCACCTCATACACGAGTTTGTCGACTTCATTCCCTCTCAACTGAAAGACGGAACGGTCTACGTATCCTTGCCTTTCGCCACCGCGGTTCACAAATGTTGCTGTGGCTGCGGCAATGAGGTGGTGACTCCACTGTCTCCGACAGACTGGACTCTCATCTTTGATGGCGCCTCCATTTCACTTGACCCATCGATCGGGAACTGGAGTTTTTCCTGTCGATCTCATTATTGGATTACTCGGAATACGGTCATGTGGGCCCGAGACTGGTCCAGCGCGGAAGTGGAGGCTGTGAGGGGCTATGACAAATTCGTGAAACAACGTCATTTGGATCAGATCCGAGCGCTGCCTCCTATTGATAGGAGGCGCATACATGGGGAAGGCCTACGAGATGAGAAACCACTGGAACGCTTGTTGCGCAAGGCTAAAAGTTGGTGGGCATAGTCGGTTGCGTCAGGATGATGAGCCTTGTTGCTTCACCGCGACCTATTCGGTTTCTTCCAACCCCTTATCAAGCTGGGCCATGTATGTATTCGACGCGTTAGAGGTCGTAATCCTTCGATCAAGTGCCTGTTCGGTGCGCTGCGTATCATCTTTGACGATGGCGAAAAAATCGTCCCAGGCGCTGCGGGATGGCGAGATTCGAGCATGGAAAGTATTAAATGCTGTCAGAGCTGAGGAGGGGAATAGGCGCAAACAGCCACGGCGCAGTGGCTCCTGGTTGACGCCCACCGATCTCCGTGTGAGAATGTCGCAACCCTCTCAAGTAAAGAGATCCAGGATGAATTCTGATGGAGTTGGATCTGGGTAGTCTGCCAACTCACACACGCAGGCGTTTCTCTGAAGGGTATCCGTGAATCAATACTCGCATGCCGCCTAAAATCGTCAGCATACGCGAAGCCAAGACGCATCCAGTCTGACCGGCGTGAGGGCCGTTGACCAACTCCTGCCCACATGTGACAATACGGCCAGATTTCGAGGAGGATCCGATGAACGCTGAATACGAGAGCTGGGCCGAAACGCTGGATACCCTGTCCGATGCGGACGAGATGGAGGCGATCCGGGCGGGTGAAGCTGATGTCCGCGCTGGCAATGTCGTCTCGTTCGAGGAGGCGTTTGGCAAGCCGAATGAACCGTCAAAATATAAGCTGTCAGATTTCCTAGGCGAAATAACTGACGAAAACGTGCATAAAGTTGTAGACTTCAAGCCGACCGGGAAAGAGCTTCTTTGAGAGTAACGTATTATCCTAATCGCGGTGATATCACACGCTGATGTGGCGGTGGAAAAGATGAACGCTGAACGCGAAAGCTGGGCCGATCCGGACGAGAAACGCAGAGCCGACGCACAACTCGAAACGAAATTGTTGCAGGGGCTGAACAGCCCCGAGAGTGAACTGACACCGGCTGTCTGGCGTGACATTCGCAAAGAGGCGTTGGCTACGGCGGCGCGTGCGAGTGCCCCGGCGTGACTTAAGAAGATCGGCCAGCGGCAAGTAATCCCGTGTTCCGGGTGGTTGAGCCAGGCCGCTTGCGTCGGCACTTCGAAATCGAAGTTCGACTGATACGCGTCCCTTCAAACTCCCATTCACGATCACTCCCCGGGCCTTCAGATACGTGTGCCAGTGACCCATGCCCATGTAATCATATGGGCACCTCACAGCCATCTGCCGCTTCCGCTTGCGCGCATCACCGATAAACAGTGGCGACATCACGCCTGAGATTCCAGACCCGCCGCGGAACTGATCCCCGTGAGTCAGGAGGTAGGACGTGTTGTGCACGGTAAACACCTGATCGGCCCCGTCGGCGATCCCGAAGCTGATGCTTTTTCCCCCTGCGAAGTGCCGCTTCAACTTCAACAGCTGATACGCCAACCAGTCGTAGTTGTCGTAGACCCGGTTCTTCGCTCGCGGTTTTTTGTCGATGCGCCCATGATTCCCAACGACGGCCGGGATATACACCCTCCCGAACGCATTGTGCAGCAATTCAAGCCCGGCGATGAGATGGTCAACGAGGTGGAGCAGGCTCGCGTGGATCGGCGCCTCGTTCGGCTGAGCAGCTCTTCGTGGATGTCCCCGCTCAACATATCCTCACCCAGGGCGAGCACCGCGTAGTCGTAGGACGGTTTCGAGAGGTGATTCTTGGTGAGGTCTACGAACGTCCGGAAACAGCGTCCTGCGCGTTGGACGGCGATCTCGCAATTGTGGGCGTTGACATGCTCTACCTGCTCCGGAGTGACAACTCCGTCCCAGTGCCAATCTGAGGCGAGCAGGATGGGGACGCCCGTGGTGTGACCCTTCGTCTGTTTCTTGCGCCACGATGGCGGCTTAGCAGGCCCATCGACGCATTCGTGGATAATCTCAAGGAGCGCGTGCTGCGATACTTGCTCGCCTGTCATCGTCGTGAGCTGCCCGCGGAGGTCTTTAACTTGTTGTTCGATCTGCGCGATCTTCCGCAAATGCGCCGGCATGGCGGGCTCCACGAGCTTCACGCGCGCGATGGCTCCGGTCTTGCCATGCCGAACCTGCACACCGCCGCGTCCAGCTGGACTTCAGCGTGTTGACCGGGATCTTGAGACGGCGCGCCGCTTCCGCTTTGACCCCGCCCGCAGATTTAAATGCTTTGATTGCTTGTGCTACGTCTTGCTTGGTGAGTCTAGAATGAGCCATGTCCCGCAGTATACAGGACAACCACGTATGTGGCGGGGAGAGGTGGGGACTGCATAACGTTTGGAGGGGGCTAGCTGTAGACGCCGTGCTCGATACGGCCGAGGACGGTGAGCAGGCGGCGGCTCCCGGTCTTAGTAGAGAGGAGCGAACGTGGAGTAACGCCGGATCGTGCGCGGTTGGGGCGAGAGAGCCAGACCTTTGCTTTGGCCTTAGATCCAAACACGTCGTTGGCTCGGGCAATGACGGCGTCAGCATCCATGCACTATAATACCTCACCCCGATGGAGGCTGATGTATGGCGAGAAAATCCCCGACCCTGTCTCAGCTCTTGGATACACTAAACACTGCGCTGGAACGTGCCATCGATAGCGTAGACGCCGCTCTTGCTTTGTGCGACGCCTCCAACGCACGGATAGATGCGCTCAACAATCCCGAATCCACCCGCATTGCGCACAGCGTGCCCTGCAGGCCGCGATCATCTCGCCGCCACAGCGGTCGCATGCGTCCGTAGGAATCTCATCGCCTGAGCCTGATTTGTTCGTGGGGGAGAAATGTTGGGGGTAGCGGTCGAAGATTTTCGTCATGATTGTGGGGAATATCCTTGCGATGAGGCCAGCGCCGATAATGACGCCAGCTATGACGGCAAATTCATGCATGCGCTCCCCCTTGGGAGATATTTTAGTGCTCGTGCGAAATTAAAGATAGGTCTGGGGTCTAGGGTACGGGCTTCGATACGGACCACAGCTGCATTCGGTCGCCGACAGACTGCTTGATCGCGACGATGCTCATCATCCGAGTGTGCACACCATCGCGCACAGGCACCACAACAAGCGCCACCACCACAGTTTATGGTGCTCGATGACGTGACCTCAAGCTTCGATGCAGGGCATCAGTTCGCCTTAATGGACGCATTGCGCACGTTGCTTCAGTACGGCGCGGCTCCTGATGGCTTGCAGTTCATCATCTTGAGCCACGACACCAGCCTGGAGAAGTATTTCGACAAGCTCAACGGTACCACAGACTGGCATCACCAGAAGCTGCAAGGGATGCCGCCGAAGGGGCGCCTGATGGTGTCCGCACAGGGGGCAGATCGTCTCAAGGCCCAAGCGCAGCAGCATCTCCATGCGGGCCAAGTCGACATTGGCGCTCCGTTTCTGCGTCAATACCTCGAGTACAAGCTCGGGCAGATTATCTCCAAGTTGGAAGTACCGGTGCCGCCCGACTATACCACCCGCGGAGACAGGCGGACGCTTTCGACCTATATCGATGCGATCACCGATGCCGTGACGCTGTATCAAGCGGCGGGCCGTTGCGTGATGTCAGCGCAGCAGATCAGTGAGCTTCAGAATCATCATGCTCCCTCGATTGTGGGTAACTTCATACGCCACTACGAGACGGGGGCCGGCACGCCTTTCAATGCCTATGCCTTGCTCGGTGTGCTTCAGAGCATCAATGATCTTGCCGATTGCTTCACCTATGTCGACCCGGCCAAGGGTCGGAAGCAATATTATCGCCGACTCGATCGACATTAGCAGCCGGGCGTGTTTAGCTCTCGCAAGTAGGCGCGTCGACGAGCTCGAGCATTCCTTCGGAGATCATCCGGTCGACGGCGAAGTGGAGCGCCTCGTTTTCGTGCTCTGTGAATGCTGCGCCTTCGTAACGGCGAGCGAGATCGAGACGTAGTTCTTCAACCAGGCGAATGGTCATATAGCCATGCAGTGCGTAGGATTTCCGAGCCAGCTCGTCATCGGTTTCCGGGAAAGAGCGAGTGAAGTTCGTTGGTCTCGGCAACCCCTCCATTTCACCGTCTCACGATGTCGCAGTCTGGACGATGTGATGCTGGGAAACGTGAGCCGCTGCGGATAGTCCGCCGTAGAGGCGGGGCAACGATTGCTCCAAGACGGCTACATTCGGGGCACCGTTCAACTTTCGCCTATTGGCTCGGACGGCCTTGAGCTGAGCAAGGATCTCTAGCTCTTGCCCGAGCATCGCATTCGCCTGCAGGTACCGTGCTTCGGCAATCGCTGCTTCACAAGGCTCCAGACCAATCACGAAGTCAGCGAAGAGAGCGTCACGCTCGAAGGCCGTTTGATCGGCCTCGGCGATTGCCCCATTGATGCGCAACAGCTCGGCCGCCAGGACCACGGTTACAAGCATGTGGGCGTCAATCAATCGACCATATGCGGCCATGGCCTTCGCCTTGGCTTGATCGCCGTAGACCTTCTGAATGGCATGCAGCATGGCCGCCGCCTCGATGAATTTGCGCTTGTGACGCTCGATTGCGTCCTCGTCCAACGTCTTAGCCACGGGCACCGAGTTCCTTGAGTTCAGCCAGGAATACTCGTGCGCCGACATCGACGGCTCGCTGCGCTCCATCCGCGTCGACGTCCACGCCATTCTGGCGAATGGGCTCGCGATGATTATCTTGCACAAGACGAGGGCCAAACAACCAAACTAAGGGCAAGGTGGGCAGTAATTCTCACCGTGTCTTCGACGACATCCCTGATGGAGGCATTGTTTCCACCAAACCAGACCGTGGGGGATACTTTTCTGGGCCCAATCGGCTCCTCATCACGCTTGAGAATAGCAGCCGCTCCGGATTCAACCGGAAGGGTGCGTCGCGGCCAACATTGCGCCGCTTTGGCACTGGGACTGAGCTCAAACCACGCTCGACCGTGTGCACTTGCACAAATCAGCGCGGCGGGACGATCTGTCAGCTGGACCAAACGCATGGCGGTCGCGGTGATACTGGTTTCAAATTGTTCTGCCAACCCTCGAACCGTTTCTAAGGTGAGAGGCTTATCTTTCAAAAGCGATTGAAACAAATACTGTGGCAGGAGCAATTCAGCTGCATAGCGATTGGCCACGCTCTCTCTATCACGTCCTTCCCACTTACACATCAGCTGTTCATTATTGCAAACGAGGGCGACTTTGCCGCGATGCTTCATCCAATGGCCCAATTCATGAGCGGCAGAGAATCTTTTTCTCGACGTGGTCGCCCGTTGGTCCACTGTGATAATTGCGCGATTGCCGTGGCCGATAATCCGTCCTTCACACCCAACAAGCCGTTCGTACATCACTGTGGCGCCGCAGTATTGCGCAATGGCTTCGATATCAATGTCACGAGGAGCGGTGACGTGTAATGCTTTCAGCAACGCTTGTGGATCGTCAGCAATCATATTTAGCCGTACAGGACAGAAGAGCCTTATGAATACACACCCCTCGCATCACGGAGCAGGAATTCTCCCGACGATCCAAGTTGGAGAACATGGCAGATTGCATGAATACAGGGGGCAAGTCTCATAGTACTGTACACCCGTCGCGACGGCAAGTTAGCCCCCGATTTTAGGCATATGGCTCCATACAGAGGGCGAGGACCATGGCAACGTCGACGAAATCGAGCCCATGGAATTTCGACTTTTCTTTCACAAGCGGAAAGTCTGACGTCGTTCGGGCTTACCACGGAGCGCTATGAATGCGGTGAACACCTGTTTGCCGACGGCTCTCACTCGTGATGTCGTAAACCAGAAGGTTTGCGCGGATTGCCGCCCCTAGACTTTCTTGAATTTGAGAAGGCCCAAGACATGAAGTTGCCGCAAAAGGCTATCGACATCTGACGGCGCCATATCGCTCAATTTTCGGTGCTGACCAGTCAGCACCGCAGGCTTCAAGTACTGATGATGTGCGAGGCAAGCCTTGAGCAATTCCAACTTGTCTTTCATAGTCGTTGGCAAAGAAAGTCGAACACGCTTTAGCAAGGTGGCCTCTTTCTGATAGGTCTGACGGGATCGGGCCAATGCTTGCTCATTGTGCCTTCCAAGTGCTTCTGCGACTACTCTTCTCGTCTCCTCTTCAAGCTCTTGCGGTTCCAGGCCACTCTCCCGGATTTCTTCATCCAATTCTTCTTCGGACAAACTCATAATGGCTTCGGTCTGCAAATCTAACACACGCTCATATTGCAAATGGATGCTCTTCGATTTCGTTCTCATAAAGCTCCTTCTTGGATGTGCTTCTTGATCTTTTTAACTGCGCGCACCACTTGCATATTGTAAGCCATGTATTGACGGTTGGTCAGCTTGAGCTCTCGGCAAATATCTCGGCCGCTTAACCCGTCCAACTTCAACTGAAACACCTGATGGCCCATAGATTCATGCCCCAGAACGGCCGACATCTGGCATTTAATGTTGGTCACAATGTGGGCCTGGCGTTTCGCTTCTAATTCTGCTTCCGGATTCGGAAGAGGGGAGGGGAAATCATCAGCAGTCTTCCCTCTTACTTCATCATCGTCGCCATCTTCATCTTTTGAATTGAGCGCTGAGAGAAGAACCGGCTCTCGATATCGTTGACTCTTGTGATGCTCCGCATGGTTGCTCACCTCTGACCTGATAGCCCAACAGAGATGCTTATACATCGGATAACTTTTATTCCACGGTCTTCGTCCAGTTAGCGTAGCCAGCACGGCTTCCTGAACATAATCTGGCGCCTCTCTTCCCCCGACACCGGCAGTAAGCGATCTCACTAACCAGTTCAAACGCCGGTATTCTTTTGCGGTCAGCGCTTCAATGGCGCGGCGAGTTTCATCATCACTAGCATTCACAATCTTTGAAGCCCCACTTCCAAAGAACTGCTGGCCCAAAACATTTTTTTGAATCGGCTGTTAAAAACCGCCAAGAACTCAGTATAGGCAAGTATGCCGCATGGAGTTGCCTCCCACGGCGATCAGGATAACACGAGATAGAAAGAGCGTAATGAGAAAAGAGATTTGGGAACAGCAGACGGGCGAGCGCGACCATATCAAGCCGGTGTGGAAACAACCTCGTGGAAGCTACGGAAATAATTTTTGGCAGATGTATAGCTGGAAATTAGATCGAGACGTCCACTTCTACAGTAACCTCGAGCGAGACCACGGCGTCATCATGGAAGCCGATCCCAATGTCGCTTGGTTCTGCGAACAGCCGCTGCGCATCAACATTAAGCTGGACGGCCGAGATCATAAGACGGTGATTGACATGTTAGTCCATTTCTCGAACGGTCGGAAAGAATATCGTGAAGTGAAATATGTCCGTGATTTGCAAAGGGTTGAAGATCACTCACGCGTGGCTCGGCAACTCGCCGCCCAGCAAGATTGGGCTATCGTGACAGCCAATGAGTACAAGATCGTCACGGAGCATGAAATTAGACGAAATGCAGTGTTCATTCGGAACTGGAAACAGATCTTGGCGTATCTCGCCACCTACGCATCCTATGATCTCGCGGAGATTGAAGATCAAATCCTCGCCGCGTTCGACGTCGAGCCGTCCTGGTCCCTGAGAGATCTGGAACGTCATATCGCTCGTCCAGAATGCCAGACTGTGAAGGCTGCGATCTTTCGCCTCATCCATGGCGGTCTCTGCACGGCTCCGCTCGACGTGTGTCCGTTGACAAACTCCTTAATCATACAGCGAGGGATCAAATGACGACACCGAAGCCTCGAATGGATCGCGACTCACTCCTGCCAAAACTTAAAGACCTCTCGCACTGGGCGACAGTCGATCTCACTCTCCTGGATGAGGAAGATGCAGACAGAGTAGCAAGGCGAATTCAGGCCGTCCGCGCCTATATTGAAGGACAGCCGGTTGGAATCCTATCGGAACAAGCTGGCTTGCCTCGGCAAGAAGTGTATCGGCTCGTGAAACGTTGCACGAAACCCCACCCTGACGGACGAATCTGGGGATTTCGTGCCTTGGTGATGGGGTGTCACACCGCTCCTTACGTTCGAACAGCCACGACAGATGGCTCCCGGCCTTCTCAGCAGGGAGGAGCAGCCGGTGCACTCACGATGCTGTTCGACCGACACCCAACGATCCGAGAGGCGGTAGATGCATTGTTCTTGAAGAAAGTGGAACAGGATCTCGTTCACGAATCCCGAATGCCGGTCAAGGTGATTCATAAGCACTTCATTCAGAAATGTAAAGAGGCTGGCCTGACCGCAAGACACTATCCCTTCAATATGAATCATAGGGGACGGCGTGCACTGTCGAGCTATCTCAAGCGGCTTTTCAAATCGAACCTGAAACGAGCTATGAAGGCGCGCCACGGTGACGACGCAGCGCGGGCGCTGTCCTCGTCAGGGGCAGGACCTGACAGCATCGTAACCAGGCCGTACGAACGGGTCGAGTTTGACGGTCATCGGATCGATGCGTTTTGTACGATTGACCTGCCCAATCCCTATGGAGGAATTCAACAGCTTGTCCTTGATCGACTGTGGCTACTCGCCATCATTGACGTGAAGACACGCGCGATTTTGGGGTACACCTTGGTGCTGAATCCCGAATACAACGCGGAAGATGTCCTCCGTTGCATCAAGCATGCGCTGACGCCCTGGAAACCTCTGGCCTTAACCATCCCTGGACTAAGGTATACGGAGGGGAGTGGGCTCCCTTCCGGAGTATTTTCCGAATGCGCCTGGGCTTTGTGGGATGAGTTATGGTTCGATAACGCCAAAGCCAATCTTGCCAATGCGGTCAGGTCGAATCTTAGTCGAGTGGTCGGATGTGCCATTAACGCCGGCCCTGTGAAAACCCCTCAGCGTCGACCATTCATTGAGCGATTATTTCAAACGTTGGAAGAAAACGGATTTCATCGGCTGCCGTCCACAACAGGTAGCGGTCCGGATGATTCTCGCCGTGACGCCCCAGAGGCAGCAGCGCTGCGCTGGAATATTTCCTACCAACACCTTGTTGAACTGACTGATGTTCTCATCGCTCGATACAACGCGGAGCCACATACGGGATTGGGCAATCGGTCACCTCTCGAGATGCTTGAGTACTTTATTGTGAATGAAGGATGCGAGTTCCGGGCGGTGCCCGAACAGAAGCGACAAGATCTTGCGCTGCTTCATATCCGCGTCGTGCGGTGTATTCGTGGAGATGTGACGCAGGGGAAGTGCCCATACGTTGAATTTGAAGGCGTGCGCTATTACAACGATGTCCTCCGTCATAGTCCGGACCTCGTCGGAGAAAACCTCTCACTCCTCGTCGATCCGGACGACCTCCGCTGTGTCACCGCGTATCTCGAGGACGGTCGGGAATTCGGTGTGCTGGCGGCGCATGGGTTTTGGGGCCGGACGCCGCATAGCCTCACCGTTCGAAAAGCAATCAATAAACTCCGAGCTCGGAAACTGATCTTCTATACGGATACCGAGGACCCTATCCTCGTCTATATGGACTACCTCAATCGGCAAGCTCAGACGAGTAAGCGGGCAAGGGGGCAGTCGGCAAAACTCCAAACAGTGCTACATTCAGTTCCCCCGCCTCAGCATACTTCGCTGATCGTTGATGTAACAGAGTCGAATCCGCCAGTGTCGTCCCGCACGGTCTATACCCCCGCAATGAGGAAGACCCGCCTCAATTAACCGCAGCGAAAGGAGTTATGGATGTCACATGCCCCACACCTGAGGCCTTCTGTGCCTTCTGGAACCCACCCCATCGAAACTGGACGGTATACCCTCTTTACGCCGCCTTTAGGCCGCTTCTGTGACGACCTCAAAAATTGGGTCAATAATCGGGCTGCAGGCGCCATCGTAACTGCACCGCCCAGATTTGGAAAATCCAAAGGGATTCGATTTGCCGTTGACGAATTGCGCGAGGAACTTGGCGCGGCGTTCCCGGTCCTGACATTTTGCTGTCAGGACCATCAGTACCCGACCGAAGCACGGTTTTTTGAAAGTTTGCTCAGCGACCTCGGTCATAGCCTCAGTCACCGAGGAACTGCCAGCGCAAAGCGGGCACGGTTAGCGCAGTTTTTGGTCCAGCAAGCCTGTGTCGATCATCATCAACGTTTGGTGTTAATTGGAGACGAGGCGCAGAAACTCCAGGAACCTCACTATAAATGGTTGGTCGATATCTATAACGATTTGGATCGCCACGATATCGCAACAACCGTTGTGCTTGTCGGGCAGCCGGAATTAGTTCATCAACGAGATGCCTTTGAAAAGGCAAAGAAGATGCAGATTGTGGGCCGGTTCATGGTGCATCTCCACCAATTTGCCGGCCTGCGAAACCAGAAGGATTTCGCATACTGCCTGAAGGGCTACGACGATGAGTCCGAGTACCCTGAGGCCAGCGGCTGCTCGTTCACGAGATATTTCTTTCCCTCAGGATTTGAGGCGGGATGGCGTTTGGCCGGGGAAGCAAAGGTTCTCTGGGAGGCTTTCCAGCACGTGCGGGCGGAGGCCAAACTGCCCGGTAAAACTGAAATCCCGATGCAGTACTTTTCAAGAACTGTGGAATTTGCTCTCAGGGACTACAGGTCGATTGACGGCGGCCCACCGACCATTTCATTGAATCAGTGGAAAGAAGCCATCGAACGTTCTGGATACCGTGATGCGGGGCGATACTTATGAACCAAGTGAACACAGTGAATTGTCAGACGATGCCGCGCGCAAGATATACTTGGGATGCCAGCCAATGCTTTCCGTTTGAGTCCACATGGTCAATCCTTCAGAAGTTCATGGGGCTTAATGCATGCGGGGCTCGAGATATTCAGCGCGAATTTGGTCTTGCGACGAAAAGACAACATCCTCAAAACTGGTCGGATCGGGATCGGAACTTACATGGCTGGGGCGCTCTAAATCCGGAGATCGTACAGCTTTCACTGAACTTAACAGACCTCCACATGAGGACGGCGCGCACCGTTGACTATGTTCGCCCGGACGAAGCGAAAGTGTTAGCCAGTCGATCCCTTCGTATCTGTCCGAAATGTATCAGGGGAGGCTTTCATACGCCTCTCCATCAGTTGGTATTCATTCCCCAATGCCCTCTGCACAAGGAGCCGCTCCTGAACGTCTGTGTTGACTGCGGTAGGCCAACTCCTCTTTACTATTTGTCGAGGCAGTCGTTTTGTACTCCGTATGGTTGCGCAGAATGCGGAGCGGTCTGGTGGCAACGTAGCCGTGTCGGACAGATGACAGAAGGGGAACAGGAAGAGCGTGTTCGCATCATGTCTGAGATCGGGGAGTGGCTGACTAAACGGAGGGAGGACCAAACGATTGAGGCTCAGATCTCAAAATTAGCTCGATTTATACCGGACGAGCATGACTTTCAGGCCTACGTTCGACGTCTACCGGAACGATGGGCGGACGTCCTAGGGGTAAACGTGCCGCACCAAATCGCTGAATTACGAGAAACAGACTTGCATGTCACGGTGGAGTATATGACGCGTAGCGTCGATGGACCAGGTTCATCCAGATCTTTAGACAATAGGAAATTTTTCGATGTGTATCGCGCGATTCGCCGTTCACTTACAAGGCGAGTTCACAAAGATCATCAAAAGTGTTTTGAGAAAATGGGGCGTGGCCTTTGGTTCCCGGTCACAGCCAGAGAATTGCCCGTGCGGCAATTCTGCCACGAGGCATACGCGTTGCTTCTCTGGAGAATGTTTTGGGAAAACATCGATGTTCCGCAACAATTCTTTTCGCGGCAGTTATTGCTCATCCATCGTGAGATAGATTTTGTATCCGACCGAATACTATCAGGCATCTCTCAAGAGGCTGCCATTCGAATATTCGGGCTGGAATGTCTGAGAACGTATCGGCGATGCCAGGAGCTCGGGAGCTTGATGCGGCAAAAGGAGCATATCGCTTTTCCCTTGTATCGCCTGAATAAGGATCGAGCTGGCGAATGGGTTGTGAAGGTCCCTAAAATGGGAAACAGGCAGAGGCTTCATTGGTGGTGGCCAAGGCGATGGGAAAAGGCTCTTTCGATTCAAGACCACGAATCAAAACGGGCTGCTTAGGATGACATTCTAAAAAGGCGTTTGGACTTGAAGAATATACCGTAAGGGAGAGCATCGGCTTAGTGCCAGAGATTCGCCCGCATCTGCCCCAGTTTCCGGCCCTTCTATATATTTGGCCTGGAAGACACCATCCTTGTATGGCAAAGCTAATTCTTGCCGTTCGTCGAAAAATCATCCAATTGACTGAGTTGGGGTATCAGCCTACACTCGGCTGCTATAGCAAGCGGCGCGGGAATGAACATTTTTGTGCCCAGTGCCCAAATACGGCTGACATCATTTTACTTCCAAAGTGTAATAAGATTTAGTAGTTCGGACAGTTGTGGAGTGGGACGGAATCTCGAATCGGACAAGCAAGTTGACATAATATATCTTATCGGACATTTATCCGATGCTGTCTTTTGAGCTGTTGGCTCGCGTCCGCAAAGAACTGTTCCTCACCGGCAGCGCACTCTACGAGACGATTGTCGCCATCGCGGAACGCGTCAACCGCAAGGTCCATGTCCTGCGCCTCCATGGTCAGGCCACGACGATTCTGAACCAGATTCACGCCATTCATCGACAGGTCGGTCGCCGCATCGCAGAGTTGGGAACCAAACCCTCCGGCGCCATACCGGCGGTCGCTCCCGGCACGCTCCCGTCGCTGGAAAATACCATCCGCACAGCCTCCGACCGCATCAAGGGGCAACAGGCCGCCTTGCAACAGATCGAACGGCATATCCGTGACCTCAAGATCGAATTGGCCCACGAGGACCTGCTCACCATGCAACGCGAACTGGGTCTGCGTGACGCGGCCATCGAACGCGTGCTCGTCGCCCGTGGCGCACCGGTCATCGGCCATCCGATCGGTGAATTCGACCTGCCGTCGACGACCCACATCGTGGCGGTCTTTCGAGGCCCATTCCTGCTCCCGCTCTCCGATTCCATGACGCTCCGGCCCGACGACATTGTGATTCTTGTCGGCCTTCGCCACGACTTGGCTCACTGGCTTCCGCATTTCCAACGACCGGCTGCATCGAAATCGGCCTAAGCCTCCTCGCTTCCGTTGCCGCCCGAGAATCTGTTATTCTGAAACCGAACCAGGTTCGTGAGATTCGGCCTCCGGAGCTTGCCCAGCATGAAGACACAGACTTCCTTCGCGACCGCACTCATTCTCGCTCTCGGTTTCTCCGGGTGGCTGACAGGCACCTCAGCGATCACACTGGCCGCTACCGACATCGCATCACCCCCTCGGAAAGAGTCGCCTGGGCTGCGCATGCTCGAAGAACTCCAAACCGTGATCACGGACTTGGCCGAGGAGGCTAAACCGTCGGTCGTGAGCATTTTCCCGATTCAGACCCTGGGCAAGTCGCGCGACGGATCCGGCGAGCGGGTTCCGAACTCCACAGGTTCCGGCTCAGGCGTCATCGTCGATCCAAACGGTCACATTATTACGAATAACCATGTGGTGGGTGATGCCACGGAAGTTGAGGTTCGCCTCTCCGACAAGACCAAACTGTTCGCACAAGTCGTCGGCAAGGATCCGGACACCGACCTGGCTGTTCTGAAAGTCACGACCGACCACCCCCTCCCCGCCGCCCGGTTCGGTGACTCCACCGGAGTGAAGGTCGGTCAGTGGGTGCTGGCGGTCGGAAACCCCTTCGGTCTGGATCGAACGGTGACGCTCGGGGTGGTCAGCGGCATCGGGCGGGAAAACATCAATCTCTCACGGTACGAGAACTTCATCCAGACCGACGCCTCCATCAATCCAGGGAACTCCGGCGGACCGCTCTTCAATCTGCGGGGAGATGTCATCGGCATCAACACGGCCATCATCAATTTTGCCCAGGGAATCGGATTTGCGATTCCCTCCAACATGGCCAAGCAGGTGATGAACCAGCTCATCTCGAAGGGAAAGGTCGTGCGGGCCTGGCTGGGCGTCGGGCTGCAACCGCTGACACCGGATCTGGCCAACAAATTCGGCGTGGATGAAAACGAAGGGGTCCTGGTGAACGAAGTATTCGAACGGGACCCGGCCGCTCTGGCCGGCATCAAGCCGGGCGATGTCATCACCAAAGTCGATGGCGCGCTCGTCGATACCCCGAACAAACTCTCCCGCCTGGTCGCCGCGTTAGACCCCGGTTCCACGACGCATGTTGAAGTCGTGCGGGACGGCAAACGCCTCACGCTGAACGTGGCCCTGAGCGAACGCCGTGATGCGGTGGTTACGGCCTCTCTTCCTCAGAGCAGGACGGACTTGAAGCTGGGAATCGACGTACAAGACCTGACTGCGGGTCTGGCGGAGAAGTTTCGACTGAACGAGAGCAGAGGCGTTCTGATCTCGAAAGTAGAAGCAGGAAGTCTGGCCCAGGCCGAAGGGTTGCGGGAAGGCGATCTGGTCAAGGAAGTCAACCGCGTCGACACAGGCACAGTCGGAGAATTCACGGTGGCCGTCTCCAAGGTCAAACGCGGCGACACGATTCTCTTGCGCGTCCTGCGCGAAGGGCGGGCATTCTACGTCGTCCTGAAGCCCGCCGATCGGTAAGAGGGATAGCCCGCCAATCCTTCCTTCTGGCGGATCCCGCCGCTCAATGCGCCACGGCCCCGTGGC
>OCTV010000253.1_pt1 | contig 21331 bp, 21 predicted proteins | sample 1539101 | NCBI WGS metagenome assembly OCTV01 (sample SAMEA3991422, study PRJEB22521) | metagenome | biome: anthropogenic terrestrial biome; feature: sewage plant; material: sludge | place: Sweden | collected 2012-09-26 | reverse complement strand
GTTAGCTTATTTTTAATCTATTATACCTCTTTTCATACGTTTTTAGAGGTGCCCTAAAAACAAACGCAACTAATAATTTTAGTTGCGTTTGTTGTGGTATTCTTTTAACTTTGATTAAAGCTTTGTATCAGTAAGATGTTTTAATCAACTCTAAGTAACATGGCATTGATTGCGACGATAACGGCGCTGAATGACATTAAAATGGCACCGATAGCAGGACTTAATATGATACCCCAATTTGCAAAAACACCTGCTGCTAATGGAATTGCGACAATATTATAACCAGCTCCCCACCATAAGTTTTGAACCATTTTGCTTTGTGTATTTTTGGCTAGGGAGAGGAAATGCAAAATATCGGAAGGATTACTTTTAACTAGGATAACATCTGCTGACTCTATGGCAACGTCAGTTCCAGCTCCGATAGCAACACCTATATTAGCTCTTGCTAGGCTTGGTGCATCATTAATACCATCACCAACCATCATTACGACTAGTCCTTGTTCTTTATAAGATTTAACGATTGCCTCTTTCTCATCTGGCATGAGTTCCGCATGCACATCCTCAATTCCTAATTGTTTGGCAACAACGGATGCTACTTGTTGGTTATCACCTGTCAACATCACTGGTTGGATGCCTTTAGCTTTTAATTTTTCAATCATCATCTTAGACTCAGGCTTGATTTGATCTCCTTGTGCGACCAGACCAACATTTTGCTCTGCTACGAGTAAGAAACTAATCGAATTACCTTGGTTAGATAGTGCTTCAAACAATTTTTTATCATAAGAGATGTGATGTTTATTTAGGTAACTAATGCTAACAATCTTGATGTCTTCTCCATTGACTTGACCGGCTATGCCAATACCTGGTAGGTTGGTAATTTCTACTGCTTTGGGAATTGTTAAGCGCAGTTCGTCAATTTTTTTCAAGATGCCTACTGAAAGTGGGTGGCTAGAATTTTGTTCAAGTGCTGCCATCAAAGTAAGGACTTGCTCTTTACTAACTTTAGGACTGAATGTTTGATAATTAGTGACTGCGAAATTACCTTCAGTTAAGGTTCCAGTTTTATCCATCATGACCACATCAACTTTTTTAGAGACTTCTAGGGCTTGTCGGTTCTTGATTAATAGACCGTTTTTAGCACCAAGTGAAGTCGACCTTGCAGTAACAAGTGGAATTGCCAAACCTAAGGCGTGTGGACAGGCAATGATAAGGACTGTCACCATTCTTTCCAATGCGATATTTAAATCACCAGTTAGGAATAGCCAGATAATAAATGCGCCTATCCCTACACATAAGGCAACATAAAATAAAAGTTTTGCTACTTTATCAGATAAGGATTCGACTCTTGATTTGTCTTTTTGGGCATTACTTACTAGCGCCATGACCTGTGATAGATAACCTGACTCGCCTGTACCTGTTATCTCTACTGTTATCGTTCCTGAACCATTCACTGAGCCACCAATCACGCTGTCGTTGATGTTTTTTTGGATATCTTTTGATTCCCCAGTTACCATTGCCTCGTTAACGTTTGTTTTGCCTTCTATAATTTTCCCATCAGCCGGAATTTTTTCTCCAGATTTAACAAGCACTTTTTCACCTACTTGCACATCTTTTAGGGCAACTTCTTTTGTATTACCGGATGCATCAAGAACTAAGGCTGTACTTGGTAATAACTCAGCCATTTTTTGTAATGCATCTCCAGCGCGACTTACAGCGTTCATTTCTATCCAATGCCCAAGTAGCATGATAACAATTAATGTTGCTAACTCCCAAAAGAAATCCATGACATGCGTCTGGCTTTTTATGACGTTATTCATGATAAAAGCGTAAACACTATAAAAGAATGCGACAGAAATCCCTAAGGAAATTAAGGTCATCATTGCTGGATTTCTCATCTCCAGCTCCATTTTTGCACCTTTTAAAAAGGGTCGACCACCATAAATGAATAAAATTGAGGCAAATATTAGTACAAGCCAATCAGACCCTGGAAATGTTATCTGAAATGGTAAATTAATCCCCATCATAGGTGATAATAAAATAATCGGTATGGAGAGCAACAAAGAAACAATAAATGTTACCTTTAAGTTCCCCATATGCATGCTATGATCCATACTTTCACCATGATTGGCGTGCGCATTATGTGTCATTTCCGTTTGATGATGCATGTGTTCTGAGTGGTCCTCATTCACCATATGGTCATGACTGTTCATATGATGTTGATGCTCATCAGTATGAACGTGGTTCTCTTGATTAGACATAGTTTGATCCCCCTTAAAATCAAATCCACAACCGATTACATCTGTAAACGATGTGTGATTACATGGTATCAGTTATTTATTAGAATGTCAAACATGAACTTATTAGAGGTGCCCTTTAGTATTTGTCGGCGCATATTGACCTATCCCATCTTTAAAATCTATAATTTTAAAAGGAGACTGATTTCCTTCTTGGCTTGTAATTATCCCAGTTCCGTCGTTATTCAGATTCATTGTATCGCCTAATTTATTTTTCCATGTCCCTGCTGCCGAGCTAAAATTACCGTTATTAATAGCATCAAAATCAAAGTCTTGTTCAGTTACCGAAGTTGGTATTTGAGATTGTTGTATAGATTCTTCTGTTATAGAAGATGTGTCTGTTGATTCGGATGATTTATTTGTAGATGAATCCTGTGTTAAACTTTTGGTAATTTTCGTTTCTCTTTTTGTAGAATTATTTTCTTTCTTGTTAGAACATCCAACAAGAAGTGATGAACATAACAGGGTTCCTAAAATAATTGCTTTTTTCATAAAGTTCTCTCCCTTAGCTTTTAATGTGAATCAAGATTGTACGATATTTTACACTATCTTTTCCTATGAATTAATTGACACGATAATAATATAAATCTGCAGGAAAGTTCATAGTATTTTGGGTCAGAACTAATCTAGGTCTACTGACATCAGATTGATCGCCATTAGGGTTTGAAAAGTCAATCGGATACAAATTGAGGGTTGCAATAGCTCGTACCTCGCCAATCGCGACATAAGGAATATCGAACGCATTTTCCGAATCTGGGACGGTATAAACATTTAGACTATTGGAAGATATGCCATCAACATCAATCAACTTAACAGTTTGATCAGGGTTGACAATGACTGTTTCTCCACGTCCATTTTGCCACTTGCCAACAAGTGTCGTAATATCACCTTGATTAATGGCAGCAATGTCTAAATCTTGTTCAGCTGCAGGTATTTCTAATTTAGGAGCAGAGGTTTCTGATTTTGCCGAAGTCGAACTTGATGATTTTGTGGGACTTGATTCAGAGGAAATAGTGTCTTTTTTCTTTTTTGAGCCTTGTGATAGCTGATTTTTGGATGAGTGTTCTGTGTGATTTTTGGTATTTGAACAGGCCCCCAAAAAGGCAAAACTTAAGAATAATAGAGCTAGCAATTTTCTATTTGTCATCATGTCATCTTTCTTATCTCTTCAGGTTCGCAAATTTTCTTGCCCCTGCCGTGTTTCAGAACCATTATACCAAAAAAGAATGATGGTGTCTTAAATAAATTAAAGATGTTATAAGATTGAATGGAGAAACAGAAATATGTCATTAAATAATCAAAAATTCACACGAAAACTATGGTAAAATAATCTCTAGAGAGCAAAAAATAACGAGAGAGCAATGGAAAAAATGATTGATTCAACCGAATTACTAGTTAATACGAAAAATCAAAAAGTCAACTACGACAAGATTTTGCGACAAATGATTCAAACTTGGCAAGCAGGTGGTGTACGTCCAAAACTCATCATTCATTCTTGCTGTGCGCCTTGTAGCACCTACACACTCGAGTTTCTGAGCACCTACGCTGACGTGACGATCTACTTTGCCAACTCAAACATCCACCCAGAAGCCGAGTACAGACGCCGCGCCCTCATCCAAAAAGCCTTCGTCCACGACTTCAATCAGCGCACCAATCAAAACGTCGCTTTCCTCGAAGAAGATTACCGACCAAATGATTTTATCCAAATGGTCATGGCGCGAGAACTACAAGATGAACCTGAAAAAGGCTTAAGGTGCAGTGCTTGTTTCCAACTCCGATTGGATTTGGTAGCAGAAAAAGCAGTCGCCTTAGGTTACGATTATTTCGGTAGTGCCCTCACCTTGTCACCCCAAAAAGACAGCCAACTAATCAACGAAATCGGATTAGATGCCCAGAAAATTTACGCAGTTAAATACCTTCCAAGTGATTTTAAGAAGAATAAAGGCTATGAACGTTCTGTCCAAATGTGCCGAGAGTACGACATCTATCGCCAATGTTACTGCGGTTGTGTCTTTGCAGCCAAGCAACAAGGGATTGATTTAAAAGCAGTTAACCAAGAAGCTAAAGCCTTTCTTAAAGCAAAACAAGAAGTAAATGGCTAACCCAGTGATTTTCTCACATTGAGCTAGTAACCAAGGTAAAATAAATAACAATTAAAATATGATGTAGCTGATATCAAACTGTATGAAAGAGAACGTTTTAATGTGAGACGTTCTCTTTTTATCCCATTGTTATCGCAATCAAAAATAATGAATTTTCAGAAAATTCACTTGTCATTTTCAATTTTTTTTGGTAGAATATTCCTATATCTTTTGTCAGATAATTTTACAAAAGTAAAAGATGTTTGACATTATCTGTGAGAGGATGAATGAATGGATAAATTACAAGCTAGACGGCAAACTTTGTGGGATCAGTCTTTTGAGTCTGATGCCTGCGGTATGGGCTTTATTGCCCAAATAGATGGTAAACCGACTCACGAGCTAGTGGATTATGCGATGACAATCTTAGAACGCATGAATCACCGTGGCGGGACAGGAGCAGAACCTGATACTGGCGATGGTGCCGGTGCACTTTTTGCCATGCCACATGAATTTTTTACAAAAATATCTTCAGAAAATAGCATCACCTTACCAGCCCCCGGCGACTATGCCGTGGGTCAGTTTTTCCTGCCTAAAGCAGTGGACAAAAAAGTAGCGCTTTGCAAATCAATCAGCAATGAAATGCAAGCTGATGGCTATCAAATCTTAATGACACGTGATGTCCCTTTTAATTTTGATAACTGTGGCCCTGGTGCGCAAGCGATTATGCCTGCTTTTGTTCAATTCATCATTTCAAAACCAACCGATAGCAAAAGTGGTCGCGATTTTGAAGATAGACTCTATCGCCTCCGTCGTAAACTTGAGAAAACATTTGCGACGTCTGAGATGTTCATCTGCTCACTTTCAAGTAAAACAATCGTTTATAAAGGCATGCTCCATGCTTTCCAAGTCCGGACGTTCTACCCTGACTTGTCAGACCCTGCCTTCAAATCAACGATAGCCTTGACACACTCACGTTTCTCAACCAATACCTTCCCATCATGGGATCGTGCACAACCTTTTCGTTTCCTCGCTCACAATGGTGAGATCAACACCCTTCGTGGCGCTGAAAACTGGATGACCTCGCATAAAATCGAGATCTATAATGAGGAAAACTCCGATTCGGCCAAGCTCGAAAACTGTATGGAGTACCTCTACCGCAACGGTCGCGACATGCCACATGCCCTTTTGATGATGATACCAGAGGCTTGGGGCAAAGAAGCTGGCTTATCGCCAGAATTAACATCGTTTTACGAGTATACCTCATCATTTATGGCACCGTGGGACGGTCCAGCAGCGCTAGTCTTTACAGATGGTGATACCGTAGGTGCCCGTCTTGACCGTAATGGTTTGCGTCCAAGTCGTTATAGCATCACCAAAGATAACTTCATCGTCTGTTCATCAGAGTCAGGTGTCGTAGACTTCGAACCTAGTCGTGTTGTCGAAAAAGGCGTGCTTGGCCCTGGGAACATGATGCTTGTTGATACTGTTAACGGTAAGATCCTCCGTAATGAAGAAGTTAAAAAACATTATGCCGCGCAATTCCCTTATGAAAAATGGTTAGACAACAACTTGCTTCATATTGATGACCTAACAGAAAAAGTAGCCTTTGATGATATTTCAGAAGATGAGCGTCAAACCATGCACAAACTCTTTGGCTATACAGAAGAAGTGATCAGAACCGTGATTGTCCCTATGGCAGAAAACGGTCAAGAGCCAGTCATTGCTATGGGGTATGACAGCCCGCTTGCTGTCCTATCACAAAAAAATCAATCTCTATTTACTTACTTCAAACAACAGTTTGCCCAGGTTACCAATCCACCGATTGATGCCATTCGTGAAAAAATCGTTGTCGGAACAGAAGTCTATCTGGGTCGCGATGGTGATTTGCGTGTAGATCATGACGAAAACTGTGTGAAACTCAAACTCGATAGTCCAGTTTTAACGACTGAAGACTTCGAAAAAATAGCAGCACTATCAGATCAAAAACACCAAGCTCAAACGATTTCAACTTTATATGACGTGACGAAAGATACACCAAACCGTTTGGAACATGCCTTAGTCGATATGTTTAAAGTGGTCGAAGCAGCAGTTGATAAAGGTGCTAGCATCATTATCCTAAGTGATCGTGATCAAAAAGAAGGCTTGATGCCAATGCCAATCTTGCTTGCGACGTCTGGTTTATACAACTACATGGTCGAAAAAGGAAAAGGCAGCCAGTTCTCAATCGTAGTGGATACAGCGGAAGTGAATGAAGTCCATCATTTTGCGACAATCGTTGGGTATGGTGCGAGTGCGATTCACCCGTATGGCGCTTATGAAACCTTGAAAGACTACAGTATGTCTGATAAGGCTGAGTCTTTCCGTCAAGCAGCTGAAAAAGGTATTATCAAGGTCATGAGCCGGATGGGAATTTCGACTGTCTCTGGTTACAAAGGTGCACAGCTCTTTGAAGCGGTTGGTCTTTCCGATGCTGTTGTTGACAAATATTTCCGTGGCACAGTAACACGGATTAGTGGTTTGACGCTGAATCAAATCGAAGCTGAGTACCTAGAGCGCTACGAATTTGCCTATGGTCACCGCAGTCACGAAACCTTGCCATCTGGTGGGTCATTCCAGTTTAAAGCGGATGGCGAACACCATATCTTTAATCCATTGACGATTTACAACTTCCAAAAAGCGGTTCGTCAAGGCGATTATGACTTGTATAAGGCGTATTCAGCTGAGCTTGATTTGGAAGCTGACGAAACGCCATCAAATCTCCGTCATATTTGGGAATTAAAAGGGGAGCGTACACCAGTTGCTTTGTCAGAAGTTGAACCGGTTGAAAATATCGTCAAACGCTTCAAAGTAGGGGCTATGAGTTTTGGGTCGCTTTCAAAAGAAGCCCATGAAACGATTGCTGCTGCCATGAACTCGATTGGCGCTAAGTCTAACTCAGGCGAGGGTGGTGAAAACCGTGCACGTTTCTATAAACAAGCGGACGGCACCAACCTCAACTCTAAAATCAAACAAGTTGCCTCAGGTCGTTTTGGTGTTAATGCTGAATACCTGATGAGCGCTGAAGAATTACAAATTAAATTAGCCCAAGGTGCTAAACCAGGAGAAGGTGGTCAGTTACCAGGTGGTAAAGCCTTTCCATGGGTTGCAGAAATCCGCGGTTCAACGCCAGGTGTGACCTTGATTTCTCCTCCACCTCACCATGATATCTACTCAATCGAAGATTTGGCACAATTGATTTATGACCTCAAGGCCATTAATCCTTATGCGAAAATCAACGTGAAACTCGTTTCATCTACAGGTGTTGGGACGATCGCGACTGGTTGTGTCAAAGCTGGTGCGGATAAAGTCGTGATCTCTGGTTATGATGGTGGAACGGGTGCCTCACCAAGGAACTCAGCGCGTGATGCTGGATTGCCGTGGGAGATGGGACTTGCTGAAGCACATCAAACCTTGACGATGAATAACTTACGTCAACGGATGACCCTTGAAACGGATGGGAAGTTGATGACAGGTCGTGACATCGCAGTTGCTGCTCTATTAGGTGCTGAGGAATATTCATTTGCCTCACTTGCCTTGGTGGCTGTTGGCTGTGTCATGATGCGTGTTTGTTCATTGAATACCTGTCCAGTTGGTGTGGCAACCCAAAATCCTGAGCTACGTGCCCATTTTGCTGGCAAGCCAGAACACGTTGTCAATGGCATGAAATTCCTAGCACAAGAACTCCGTGAAATCATGGCTGACCTTGGTTTCCGTTCAGTAGATGAAATGATTGGTCATGCCGAAGTCTTGAAACCTAAGTTTATCGCAAAAGGCAAAGCTAAGTCGCTTGATTTCAGTCGCATCATTGGAACAACCATGCCGATTGAACGTAAAGTGGTCGATCCATTTATTGAAGAACGTCAATGGCAAGAACTTGACGGCTTTGCCAAAGCTGCCATTGATAGTGGCACTGGTGTGACCGTTAAAGAAACGATTAACAATGTGACACGGACAGCAGGAGCTCGTATGGCCGGCTGGATTGCAGAACGCTACGGTAACTATGCACTTGAACCAGGCTTGCTTAAATATGAATATACGGGTATCGCTGGTCAATCCTTTGCTTCTTTTGCAACACAAGGGATGGAAATCACTTTGATCGGTGAAGCCAATGACTACATCGCCAAATCACTATCAGGTGGTCGTGTCATTGTGAAACCACCGGTTGATGCAGGCTTTAATGTTGAAGCTTCTCCGATTGTCGGAAATGTGTCGCTGTTTGGTGCAGTTCGTGGGGAAGCCTACTTCCGTGGTCGTGCAGGTGAGCGTTTCTGCGTTCGGAACTCAGGAGCTAAAGTCGTTGTCGAAGGTGTTGGCGAACACGGTTGTGAGTACATGACGGGTGGTTTAGCCGTAATCCTTGGCAGTACAGGTCAAAACTTCGCTGCTGGTATGAGCGGCGGTGTTGCCTATGTCTATGACGCAAAGGGCGATTTTGCAGAAAAAGTTAACATGGAAATGGTTGACTTATATAAAGTCGGTCAAACACGTGGTGATGAAGTCCTGAAAGAAATGGTTGAAAATCATGCAACCTATACTGATTCTGAAAAAGCAAAAGCCTTGCTCGCGGATTGGGACAATGCTGTTGATAAATTTGTGAAAGTTTATCCGAGAGAATTCCATGAAATTAAGGAAATCGAATACCATTTGGCACAAACAGGCTTGACCGGAAGCGAACTTGAAATGGAAACATTTGAGAAAGCTATGCGGACACCTGCAGCTGAAAAAGCTGAATTAATTAAAGTAGGGGGCAAATAATATGGCAGATCCATTTGGCTTTATGAAATATAAACGTAAGGATAATCCTTACCGTTCTGTTGCTGAGCGTGTATTGGACTTTGAAGAATTACAAGTCCCACTTGAAGTTGATGAACGACAAGAGCAAGCAGCCCGCTGTATGGGATGTGGGATACCTTTCTGTCACGCTGGTGAATTTTACGGTGGTGGTCGCGCAGTTTCAGGCTGTCCAAACGACAACTTGATTCCTGAGTGGAACGACCTTGTCTACCGTGGTGAGTTTAAAAAAGCGTTTGATCGTTTATCACGGACAAATCCACTACCAGAAATGACTGGTCGTGTCTGTCCTGCACCATGTGAAAAAGGCTGTACAGAAGCTCTCAACGGTGACGGTGTTGCCATTCATGATAATGAACGCTTCATCATTGATAATGCCTTTGAACAAGGTTGGGTTGCAGACAGTGGTCGTCCAAAAGAACGGACCGACTTTAGAATTGCCGTTGTTGGCTCTGGCCCTGCAGGGCTTTCTGCAGCTTGGCGCTTGAACCAACTGGGACATAACGTGACAGTATTCGAACGCTCAGATCGCTTTGGTGGTTTGCTCATGTATGGGATTCCTAACATGAAGCTTGACAAAGATATCGTCCAACGTCGGATTGACATCATGGCAGAAATCGGGGTTGAATTTGTTGCCAATACAGAAATTGGTCGAGACATCTCATTTGAAGCTTTAGAAGCAGACTTCGACCGCGTGATCTTGGCAACAGGTGCAAGCGTTCCGCGCGATCTACCAGTACCAGGTCGTGAACTCAATGGCGTGAAATTTGCGGTTGATTTCTTAACAGACATCACAAAAATCGTCCTTGCCAATGGCGACAAAAAAATGCGTAAATCTCTTGAAGGCAAAAACGTTGTCGTTATCGGTGGTGGTGATACAGGTAATGACTGTATCGGCACAGCGATCCGACTTGGTGCTGCAAGTGTGACCCAACTTGAGATCACACCTCAGCTCCCAGGCCAACGAACTGATGCCAATCCATGGCCTGAATATCCAATGGTTGACCGTAAAGGTTATGGCCAAGAAGAAGCTATTGCTGCTGGTAATATCAACTTGACCCGCTATGCAACATCAACAACTGAATTTATCGGTGCAGAACGTGGCCAATTAATCGCGATTAATACCGTTCAGGTCGGCCCAGGCTTCAAGCCAGTTGAAGGCACAGAAGAAACCTTGAAAGCTGATTTAGTCCTCCTTGCTATGGGCTTCACTGGCGCGGAACAATCTATCTTCCAAGGCTTCGGCATCACGCAAATCTTTGATGACAACACGACAAATAACGAAAAAGTCTATGTATCAGGTGACGCCAAACGTGGCCCATCCCTCGTTATCTGGGGCATTCGTGAAGGCCGTAAAACAGCCGAAAAAATTGATGAAACCTTGCGTGTCATGGTGACACAATAATCCTATCAAAAAATGGTATCAGAATTCTGGTACCATTTTTTGATATCAGTAGCGAAAAAGGATGAGTGCTACCTATTTGCAGTTACCTAGTCAAACATGTTTGTCAAAGTCATTAAAATTTGATAAAATAGACATACTAAGTGTAAGGAAAGGTTTGTGACCAAGAATGGCAAATTATACAGCAGAAGAAGTTGAAAAAATTAAAGATAGAATCCTCTCAGCACTTGAGAGCGTGATTGACCCTGAGTTAGGGGTTGATATTATTAACCTTGGCCTTGTCTATGCGATTGAATTTGAAGATAGCGGCCGAACTGAGATCCAAATGACTCTGACAACAATGGGTTGTCCGCTTGCTGATCTATTAACAGATCAAATCCATGACGCCATGAAAGAAGTCCCAGAAGTCACTGAAACAGAAGTGAAGCTGGTGTGGTACCCAGCGTGGAGCGTTGATAAAATGAGTCGCTATGCGCGGATTGCTTTGGGGATTAGATAAGCTCTCTCAGCCTTACTTGATATTAAATCCTGTTTGTGTTCTTGATGACACAAACAGGATTTTTTTGAATTTGAGAGTTAAATATTTTTACAAATGAAAAGTGATGAGATATAATTGACTGATCAACTGTTGACTAATCAAACAATTAAGGCAGCAGAAAAAAAGGGGATAACCATGAAAATCGTCAATGCTAAATTTACCATTAAGCCAGAAAAAAGAGAAAACTTTCTAGAAGATATTTTAAACTTAATCAAAGCCAGCCAAACTGATGCCGGATGTCTTGCTTACGATTTATTCGAATCACATACTGAACCCAACGTTTTTATGATGATTGAAAAATGGTCAGATGCGCAAGCACTTGACAACCATAATAAGAACCAAACACTTTTAACATTTGCAACAAAAGTGCCAGAGTATATTTCGCAAAAACCAGAAATTATTGTTATGGATCATGATTAAACGAGATCTGCTTAGCATTAAAAAGAAATCAGTCTAATGGCTGATTTTTTTAACCCTTAAAATGGTAAAATGGAAGTATGAATAAATTTAAGCTTTTCATTATCATAGAAATTGTATTGCTCGTTCTCTTGGGAATCTCCTTAGTTAGAAATCCTATCTTTCTAGTTGTTCTTGCGATTGGTCTGTTTTTGGGCTATCTCTCAAATCATGTCAATTCGTGGACGGCGCAAAAAGTCCTGCAACAAATCGCCATCGGTTTTGGTGTTGTTGCCTTGATTATGTTTGTGGCTAATGGCTATACTTGGCTGGCCTTGCTCTTTCCTGTGATTGCGGCGATTCTCTTTTGGAAATCATCTAGCACAACTTATACCTCTGTTAATGACCCAAGATTTCACAAATCAGAGGACACGGGATTTGAACGCCGTGCCATTTTTGATAACCAGTCTGAAAATGCTGTCTCTCGCTTGTCTGGCAATGATGTTATCGACTTGGGTTGCACGACTTTTCAACCGACGGGTAATGATTTGACCATTAAAAAAGCATCTGGGAATACGAAAATTATCGTACCTGAAGATGTGGCGGTCATGCTAGATGTGACGGCTCTTTCAGGAGTTGTCAAAATTTACGATGATATTACCAAGGTCAATACAGAACACGTCAGATATATGACGGAAGAGTTTGGCACATCGGATAAACGCATTCGAATCACTGTACATGTCGGTCGTGGTAATGTAGAAGTAGTCAAAGGATAGACGGAGATGATCTTAAAACGCAATATTGTCGCGAGTTTCATCACTTGGTTTCTTATCACTTTGGGTGCTACCATAGCCTTGCTCAGTCTGCTCAACATCAACTTATTTGATGTCAAAACGACCTGGCTGACCTTGACTGTCTCGGCAGTTTTAACGCTCGTCTACGCCGTCTTCTTTTTGATGCAATATGGCGAGGAGAAGTCACGCTTGACGCATGATATTGATAAAATCCTAAGTAATGAAAACCCAGAACTCGAGAGTCTACAGCCCCTTTCTAAAAGGATGCAGGAGATGTCTCTGGAGTTGCAAAATCTCTCTGTCACCCAAAATATAGAGCAGGCGGCGATTGTTGAGGCTGAACGCATTCGGATTTCACGAGAACTGCATGATTCAGTTAGTCAGGAATTATTTGCGGCGACCATGATCTTATCTTCTGTGGTCGATAACCCGAATTTGACGTCGAAACAAATCACCAGTCAGGCGACTTTGACCTTGAAAATTTTGCATGAGGCACAAGATGAGATGCGGGCTTTGTTACTGCATTTGCGACCATCAGAGTTAGCAGATAAGACCTTGACTGAAGGTCTGAATGCGCTAATAGATGAACTTCAAGCCAAAATATCTGCGAAAATATCAGCTAATATTGCTGAAATCAAGGCTGATAAAAATATCGAAAACAACATTTTCCGAATGACGCAAGAATTGCTGTCGAATACGCTACGCCATGCCAAAGCGCAAAATATCCATATTTCTTTTAGTCAAACGGCAGGGATGTTGGTGCTTGTGGTCAAGGATGATGGTGTTGGGTTTGATCCGACAGTAGGTAAGACGGCTAGTCAAGGTTTGAAAAATATCAGGGAGCGGACACTTTCTTTGGGTGGGACTGTTGAGTTGAACTCTGCGCCCGGAGCTGGAACAGTCGTTAAAATTGTAATCCCAAAGGTTAAATAAGTTAGGAATGAAGATGGAAAAAATAACAGTCATGCTCGTAGACGACCATCAAATGGTGCGTCTGGGACTTTCAAGCTATCTCAATATGCAGGACGATTTGTCAGTCGTGGCAGAAGCCGTTAATGGTTTAGATGGCGTTCAAAAAGCTAAACAACATCGGCCGGACGTGATTTTAATGGACTTAGTCATGGATGAGATGGATGGTATAGAGGCCTCAAAAGCCATTCTACTTGAAAATCCTGAAGCTAAGATTTTAATCTTGACCAGCTTTTTGGATGATGAAAAGATCTTTCCAGCCCTTGAAGCGGGTGTCAAAGGTTATATCTTGAAAACGTCTCAGGCTCATGAAATTGCCGCTTCTGTTCGCAAGATTGCGGAAGGTCAAGATGTCATTTCGGAAAGTGTTCGGGCTAAAATCTATGAAAAGAAAAACGCCCAACCAGAACTACATGAAGATTTAACGGCACGTGAAGCAGAAGTTCTAAAAGAAATCGCTAAGGGCTTGTCCAATCAAGAAATTGCGGATGAGCTTTATATTTCACTGAAAACCGTTAAAACACATGTATCAAATATCCTGTCTAAGTTACAAGTAGAAGATCGCACACAAGCTGCGATTTATGCCATTAAGCACAAAATTGCTTGAAAATGATATAATAGGGACATGGAAAAATTATTAAACAAAGCGAAAGATATCAAAATTATTTTTTTTGATATTGATGATACGCTACGCGTGAAAGATACTGGTTTTATGCCAGCATCTCTAACTCATATTTTTGAGATGCTACATCAAAAAGGTATTTTAACAGGTATTGCAACTGGAAGAAATCTTTGTGGTGTGGTACCAGAAATCAAAGCATTGCATCCTGATTTCTTTGTCACGGCAAATGGTGCTTATGTGATAGATAAGTCGGATCAAGTAATTTATAAACAGTCACTTCCCCAAAAAGTGGTTTTAGATATCGTAGAATGGTTGACGTCATCTTCGGCTGAGTATGTTGTTTACGGTGCCGATCAGGTTGTTGCCTCTGCTTGGTCTGATACGATGCAATCAGCTATTGAGCCGATATATGGTCAATTACCAATTGATCCAGATTATCATTTGACACATGATATTTTCCAAATGGTAACCATGTCAGAGCATGATGATCAGCTTATCTTGCCCGAAAAACTGTCTGAAAGTGTTCGAATGGTGCGTTGGCATGAGCACTCATCTGACATTGTGCCATTGAACGGCAGTAAGGCAGTAGGCGTTTCACAAGTACTAGACCAATTAGGTTTAAGTGTCGAAAACGTGATGAATTTTGGAGACGGCTTAAACGATGTCGAACTTTTCGATCTTGGTGGTCTATCCGTTGCCATGAAAGTTTCCCATCCTAAAATTTTGGAAATGGCGGACTACATTACAGACACCGTTGAAAACGATGGTATAGAAAAGGCTTTGAAAGCACTTAACATTCTATAACAATATAAAACACTTTGAGCGTACATCAGTTCGCGAAAGACACCGCCTGGCCCGAACGCCAGCACAGAAAGAGGAAAAAATAATATGACAATCACTTACCCACAAACAGATCTAGCAAACTATACTGGCACAGTCGCTACAATTCATACTAACCTTGGAGATTTAACTGTTAAATTATTTGATGATGTTGCACCTAAAACAGTTAAAAATTTCGTTGAATTGGCAGAAAAAGGCTATTATAATGGTGTGATTTTCCACCGTATCATACGTGATTTCATGATCCAAGGTGGCGATCCAACAGGGACAGGCATGGGTGGTGAATCAATCTATGGTGAAAAATTTGAAGATGAATTTTCTGAAAATGTCTTCAACATCCGTGGAGCACTTTCAATGGCTAATGCTGGTCCTAATACAAATGGTAGCCAATTTTTCATCGTTCAAAATGAAAACCTTCCTTACGATAAATCTGCCCTTGTTAAAGGTGGCTGGCCAGAAGAAATTGCTGAAATCTACACAGCTGGTGGCACACCGCATTTAGATGGTCGTCACACTGTTTTCGGTCAATTAGCTAACGCTGAAAGTTTTGAAACGCTTGACCGCATTGCTAAAGAACCAACAGGTTCTCAAGATAAACCAGAAAATGATGTTGAAATCATCAGCATCGATTTAGAGAAAAAATAAGACCATGACTGATAAACCTATTAAAATTGGGGATATTATTAAGGCTGAAATTACTGGTTTACAAAAATACGGTGCCTTTGTCAAATTTGGCAAACATCGTGGCTTGATTCATATCTCAGAAATCAAATCAGGGTATGTTGCGGATATTCACGATGTGATTGAGGTTGGACAAGCGTGTCAAGCACAGGTGATTGACGTTGATGAGTTCAATGGCAAGATTTCACTCAGTTTGAGGACGTTAGAAAAACATCCACAAACACATCATGTTCAGCGGAGATTTCACTTTAATAATCCAGCCAATAAAATTGGCTTTCAACCTTTTAAAGAGCAATTAACAGATTGGACCAAAGAACAAATGACTTATCTAAAAGGTCGTAAGGAAGATGTTACAGTTTAATCATTTGATGTTTTGACAGACAACACAAATTATTTAGAGTACTTGGCGATCAATCGCAGTCTAAAGGCTTTCTAATCAGGTAAATAGGGATAGGAAAAATAGGATATGAACGAAAAGGTTTTAAAAATCGTCCAGAAAATTTTTAATGTAATCTCAATTCTTGGGATTATTGCTTGTTTGATTGGCGGTTACTACCTTTATCGTATCGATATTTTACGTGATCCTCAGGCGCTATCAGAACTTGTCATGGCGCATTATATTCTGGGTCCCTTCATTTTCATTGGTCTACAAATTATCCAAGTTGTAATCCCAATCATTCCGGGTGGGATTACGACAGCAGCAGGCGTGATGATCTTTGGCCCTTATGTCGGCTTTCTCTATAACTATGTTGGCATTGTCATCGGATCGATCATCCTCTTTCACATGGGGCGTGTCTATGGTTCTGTTCTGGCTAAAACCTTTATCAAGGAAAAACATTATAATAAGTACATGAGTTGGGTCGATAAAGGTCAAAAGAAGTACGATATTCTATTTTTTATCGCAATTCTTCTACCTGTCGCACCTGACGATGCCTTAGTATTAATTTCTAGTCAAACCAAAATGACCTGGAAATACTTCTTATTTACGATATTCGTCGCAAAACCCCTACCGATATACCTTTACTCCTATCTCCTTATTCACGGGAGTGGCTTTCTCGCCAATCTCCTCACCTAAAAAACACATCAGCCAAGTTTGCCTTGACGGATGTGTTTTTTGCTGTAACGATCATAGTAAATGAAACTAATCAAAGCTAGGGCAAAGCAAAGACTACCAAGTTTGAGCCCTTGTGGGATGAAGGTGAGCTTGACCGTATGCGTTCCTTTTGAAATAGGCACCGTCATGAAACCAGTTTGAGCTTGTTTGATTTTGACAGATTTACCATCTACCTTAGCAGCCCATCCTTTGTCGTAAGGTAGTGTCAGAAACAAATCGCCGTTGGTATTGGCAGAGACGGTAGCTTCTAGCCCATTTTTAATGGCTTTGGCAGTGACTTGATTAGACTTAAGTTTATGAATCGTCGCCGTATAAGTGCTATCTAGCATGGTCCAGAATTCTGTTGTGTCAAAATTAACATATCGATTTTCTGGAAAAGTTAAAGTAATGGTGACTTGTGTTGCTTGTTCAAAATAACCTAAGTTGATGAAAGCCCCGGTATCGTTGGTATTGATAAAGGTGGTGCGACCATTGATGCTGACTTTGACGTACTCGGCTTCGGTATTTTGATAGGTGACATCAGAAAGTTTGAGATAGGCTTGCCCACCGGCAGGTGCTGTCACAGTATAGGAGAGTGTGATATCATCACTACCTTTTTGAGTTAGCGTTACTCGACCTTTGCCACCCGTGATAGTACCAGTTGTCGTTTCTTTATCGATGTAAAACTGTTCGAAAAATGTTGTATCTGTTCCAGATAGTTGGTTGACAAACTTGGTTTGATTGGCCAAGATATTCTTCTCTGTTAATTTGACATCTTTGTAGCCATTTTCGACAAAAATGGCAGGCGGTAAGACGTAGGAGTTTTGTGTCAGATTAGGGAGGGCAGGATTGGACGGAATAAAGCCATATTTATCAGGTTGTGTCGTATTGAGGTTATATCGGATATTGAAAACTGAATCCATAAGTAAGGTATTAAGTGGATAGCGAAGATTAAGATTAGTGCCAGTTGATTGAAAACCAAGGAGATTAAGTGTGGCTGAGGATTTACGATTTCTCACAGAGGAGAACTGACCCAGTGATTTGTAACCATATTTCATACCATCATTGGCAGTGTCAGGCTTAGTCTCATCCATGCGATAAAAATCGGTATCTTTCGCAATTGCTTTAGCTGCTGGCTGAATTTTCTTAGTGTGGTCATCATAGGAAGTCCGTGAGGCGTAGTGCCATTCTTCAGAGATACCGTTGAGTTGATAATAGCCGTTGATACCTAATTCGAAAATCATGAAAATGGCAATAAAAATGGGGAAGGCGTTTGGTAGGAGCCATTTTTTGCGATTGGCGATAATGATAATCAAATATGCTAAGGCAAATAGTAGGGTTAAGGAGAGATTAAGACCTTTGATATAAGCATAATGTCGACTGACTGCTGTCGCTACAAAGCCTGCTGACAAGGCAAAGACAGTTAATCCAAGCCAATGGAGACGGATTTCTGACAGTCGTGTCAATGTTTCAGCTGCCATGAGAATGACTAATAGGCTGAAGACAAAGCTATAGCGGTGGAGGAACATGTTGGGTGTGTGCATCCCTTGCCAGAAGAGGTCCAGCGGGCGCAGGTAGAAGGAGGCGATGATAAAGCTGAGGAGGGCGAGGTAGGAAAATTTTGTACGTAGGCGGATGGATTTGGTAACAAAGAAGAGGGTTGCGAGAAGTAGCGGGAGTAGGCCGATATAGATCGTGGGTACAGCGCCGTACTGGGTGGTGTCATAGCTTGCGACGAAGTTTTTGGCGAAAACGTCGAAGTACCAGGATTTTTCTGTAAAGAGTTCGGTGATTTTGGTAAAGCTTTCGCCGTTGGCTTTCAAATCGAGATACATGGGTAGAATCATGATGAGGCTGGTGCAGCCTGCTAGAAGCGATGTGATGGCAAAATCTAGCGTTTTACGCCAAGACCAGCCGTCAAAGCTGAGTCTGACTAAGAAATAGCCGATGAGAAAGAGTGCCATCATAAAGCCAAAATAGTAATTTTGGATGAAAAGTAGGGTTAAGCTTACGTAATAAAGTCGGCGTTTGCCTTGCGCCATCATGCTGTGGAGGCCACAGATGATGAGGGGGAGCCAGATAAAGACGTCGAGCCACATGATGATTTCGGATTGATTGACAATGAAACTCATGAGGGCATAGGCACTGGATAAGCTGATGATGAGCCAATTTGACAGGGCACGGTACATATTTTTGAAAGCGACAAATCCAGATAGTCCGATCAAACCAAATTTAAGTAGGGTTAGCAGATAAAGGCCGTCAGGCATATTTGAAGCGTTAAAAAAATAAGTCAGTGGCATGAGCAGGCTGCCTAAATAATAGGATGAAAAACTAAGGAAGTTCAGCCCCAAACCACTGGTGAAGGTGTAAAAGAAGCCTGAGCCATGATGTAAAATATCTGAAAAGAGCGCGTGAAAAGCGACGTACTGGTGGTAGGCATCACCGGCTAAAACTGTCTTATCGCTCCCCCAATAAATGCCAATTAAGGCAAAGTTCAAGAGCATGATTAGGAGCGGAATGAAGAAGCTGCAAATAAGCGCAATTTTATTTTTTTTGATAAAAGCTAACATAAGTTTATTGTATCATCTTTTAGAAAAATATAGGGTGGCAGGTTATAAGAAAAGTGATAAGCAATCTTGTCATTTGTCACAAATTTTGATAGAATTAAGCTAATATGAGAAATTCAAAACCAACTCAAAATCAACCCGTTAGTAAGGCCGCTGTTGCTGGTCTTATTTTGGCGATTATTCCAATCACAGCCCTTCCAGGACTGATTTTTAGCTTGACTGCTTTTGAACATATTGATGCCCATGACTTGAAAGGTCATCAATTTGCCAAACTCGGGACGATTATTTCAATCCTCTGGATGATTATTTTTATCATCACTGGATTTTTCCTCTTCAAATATTTTGGTTAAGGCAGGCAACAATAAAAAGGCAACACATTAATATTAGCCATGTGGCTAAAATAATATTTTTTTATTCTAAAAATTGGCATAGACCAATTTTTTTGTTATAATGACACTATAAAACGTTTTCATAAGATGTGGGAACGTCTTATCTACACCTTATTACAATATTTAAACAAGGCGCAAAGCGCCAAATGGAGGAAACACATGGGAAAACTTGGCATTTCTATTTATCCAGAACGCAGTACATTTGAAAAGGATAAAGCTTATCTGGATTTAGCGCATCAATATGGTTTTAAACGCGTCTTTACAAGCCTACTTGAAATCAATGGTGATAAGGATGAAGTTCTTGCAGGTTTCAAGAAACCTGTTGATTATGCCAACTCGCTTGGCATGGAAGTCATGGTAGATATCAATCCAGCGCTTTTTGAACAACTTGGTGTGTCATATGATGATCTTTCGTTCTTCAATGACATGGGGGCTGACGGTATCCGTCTAGACCTCGGTTTTACAGGTGCTGAAGAAGCTAAAATGACCCGTAATCCTTACGGCATCAAAGTTGAAATCAACATGAGCCAAGGGACAAACTATGTCGATAACATCATGAGCTACTCACCAAATCCTGAACTTTTGTTGGGAAGTCATAACTTCTATCCAATGCGTTACTCTGGTTTGGCACTGGATCACTTTATTTACTGCACCAAGAAATTTAACCAATATAACTTGAACACCATGGCATTTGTCAATTCACATGATGCAACATTTGGTCCATGGCCTTTCAGTGATGGTCTTGTCAGTCTTGAACGTCATCGTGATTTGGACATTGCGACACAAGTTAAGCATATGAAATTATTGGGTGGCATTAACGACATCACAATTGCCAATGCTTATGCGAGTGAAGCAGAAATCAAAGCCATGAGCGAGGCTTTCTTTGCGGCTGAACCTGCTTTGAAAATTGTCCCAAGTGCGTCAATCACAGACAATGAACGAATTGTTTTATTTGAAAGTGAACACAGCTACCGTGGCGATCGCAGTGAATATATCTTACGGTCAACAATGACACGTGTCTGGCATAAAGATAAAGAATTCCCAGCACACGATACAAGAGACATCAAGCGTGGTGATATCTTGATAGGCAATGTCGAATTTGGTCAATACAAAGGTGAAACACAAATCGCCCTTAAAGATATGCCAAACCAAGGTCAAATCAATGTCGTTGGTCGCATTTCTGATGATGAGTTGTTCTTACTTGACTACATTAAACCATGGAGCGGATTTACCTTTGAAGAAGTGAAATAAGTAAACATTGAAAAAGCTCTAGAAATTCATGTTTCTAGGGCTTTTTCTTTGCAAATAACATATATATAACATAGAAGATTTGATTAAGGGAATTAGCATGGAAGAAATAAAAATAAAATATCCAGTAGATACTGATGGCTATCTTCAATATTTATTAGATAGTGCAATCAAAGAAATTGAAAGTAATGATAAATGAATTTATCTTTTCTTTAGGGTATTAAGGGAAATATTTTGATATAATTGAATCATTAAATATCAAGGAGAAAATCATGGGAAATACCGTATTAAAAAGTAATGTCGGACTTGCCCAAACTAAAGCTACAGCTCTACAAACTGCTGTTTCTGATGTGTTGGCATTTCAATCTGTTACCCAAGACACTCAAACAACTGTTCAAGGTAATATCAAAGCGCATGAAGTAATTGAAAAAGAAGATAGTCTAGCTAAAGAAATTGCCTTAGCTGTTAAAGAGGCCTCAAAAAATTTACAGTCTGTCGCAGTAGAATTTGAAGCAATGGATAAAAAAATCGGTCAAACACTTTTTAAAGCAAATTTTGATTTATTGGGGGACTTGCGTTAATGGCTA
>OCTV010000250.1_pt1 | contig 21478 bp, 26 predicted proteins | sample 1539101 | NCBI WGS metagenome assembly OCTV01 (sample SAMEA3991422, study PRJEB22521) | metagenome | biome: anthropogenic terrestrial biome; feature: sewage plant; material: sludge | place: Sweden | collected 2012-09-26 | reverse complement strand
ACTGTTGTCTGCGCAAGGACATTCTTTTCATCACAAACTGAAACAGAAGCAGTTTTACCTGATGTGTCTATTCCAAGTATCAGCAAAATCTTTCGCCTCCGTCAATAATAAATTCCCTTGTATCATCATCAATTCTGTTTATCGTAATATATATAGTGTTTTTATCAAGGCAATCCTTAATATTTTCGCTCCATTCGATAGCAAGCACATTATCATCTGACATATAGTCATAAAAGCCAGTAGTTTCAAGGCTTTCTGCATTCATAATGCGATACATATCAAAGTGATAGAGATTTATTTCCCCTCTGTATTCATTGACAAGAGCAAATGTTGGCGAGGTTACCTCATCACCGAGTCCCATACCAATAGCAAGACCTCGTGTAAAGGTAGTTTTTCCAGCACCAAGCCCGCCTACAAAAGCAATAATATCGCCACCTTTGAGCTTTGAACCTATCTCCTTGCCAAGTTTAATTGTTTCTTCAGGGGAATGAGTTATCTTCCTCAAATTTTTACACCTCTATATCAAATACCCTGTCTTTGAAATAATATTTCTTGTCTTCGTCAGTGATTTTGCGAAGAACTCTGCAAGGATTTCCCACAGCAATAACATCTGACGGAATATCCTTTGTAATAACACTGCCAGAACCTATTACTGTATTATCACCGATAGTAACTCCAGGATTAATAACAGTATTCCCACCAATCCATACGTTATTTCCAATTTTTACTTCAATGCCGTATTCATAGCCAGTATTTCGTATTTCGTGATGAATCGGATGCCCTGCGGTATAAATTGAAACATTGGGAGCAATAAAAACATTGTCGCCTATTGTTACGGGTGCAGGGTCAAGAATCACAAGATTGAAGTTTGAATAAAAATTCTTGCCGACAGAAATATTAAAGCCGTAATCGCACCTGAACGGCGGTTCAAAATAAGTATTCTCGCCCATTGAGCCAAGTAGCTCACCGAGAATTCTTCTGCGGTTTTCAAGGTCACCTGGGTCAGAATTATTGAATTCATTCTGAAGATATCGTGCCTTTAAAAAAAGCTTATCAAGGCCGTCTTTTCCACCTATATAAGGCAAGCCGGCGGTCATTCTTTCTCTCATATTCATATATATTATTCCCAGTCTGCGCACTCGTTTATCGGAGTAACAACAGGCTTACCGTCTTTGTCAAGCAATACAGTCATTCCGCCAGCGTAACCAGCCGCGTGGAATACATAATTTACGCCGGTTTCCTTATCAACCCATATCTCGCTACCAGACATTCCGGACTGTGTATAGGTTCTTACAAAGCGCCCGTTTTTATTAGACTCTCTTTTCATAATTTGTGTACCTCTATATGTTTAGAATAATCCACTGATATTTCCGTTGTTATCGCAGCCAATTTTATTAGCAGCCGGAACCTTTGGTAGTCCAGGCATTGTCATAATGTCACCTGTGAGAGCAACAACAAATCCAGCACCTGCAGATAATCTTACGTCACGTACTGTGATTTCAAAGTTTTCAGGTTTTCCAAGCTTTGTCGGATCATCTGAAAGTGAATATTGTGTTTTTGCAACACAAACAGGGATATCGCCAAAGCCAAGCTCAGTAATTTCCTTAATAGCTTTTTCAGCCTGTGCTGTGAAGATTACGCCGTCAGCTCGGTAAATTTCCTTTGCGATTATGCCAAGTTTTTCCTTGATAGGCAATTTCTCGTCATAAAGTGGCTTATAGTTGGATTCCTTAGTTTCAATAGTTTTGCAAACCTTTTGTGCAAGGTCTGTTCCGCCTTTTCCGCCTTTTGCAAATATTTCAGCAAGTGAAACTTCAACGCCCATATTTTCACAGAATTCCTTGATATAAGCTATTTCAGCCTCTGAATCAGTATGGAATCTGTTGATAGCAACAACAACAGGAACACCGAATTTGTGCATATTTTCAATGTGAGTTTTAAGATTTACGATACCTTTCTTCAAAGCCTCAACATTTTCTGTTGTTAGTTCAGTTTTAGGGACTCCACCATTATATTTGAGTGCTCGTATAGTAGCAACAAGAACAACGCAGGAAGGCTTAAGATTTGCAAAACGGCACTTGATGTCAAAGAATTTTTCAGCACCAAGGTCAGAACCGAAGCCTGCTTCTGTGATAGCATACTCGCCAAGCTTTAATGCAAGCTTGGTTGCTCTTACTGAGTTGCATCCGTGAGCAATGTTAGCGAAAGGTCCGCCGTGCATGATAGCAGGTGTGTTTTCAAGAGTCTGTACAAGGTTTGGCTTCAATGCGTCTTTTAAAAGTGCAACCATAGCACCGCATCCGCTTAAGTCCTTTGCATAGACAGGCTTGTTGTCATATGTATAAGCAACAAGTATTCTTTCAAGTCTTGTCTTTAAATCATCAAGGTCAGCAGCGAGGCAAAGAATAGCCATAATTTCTGATGCAACAGTAATCTGGAACGAATCCTCACGAGGAACTCCGTTAATCTTTCCGCCAAGACCAACAATAATGTTTCTCAATGCTCTGTCGTTCATATCCATACAACGCTTGAACATTATTCTTCTCTGGTCAATGCCGAGTGCGTTACCCTGCTGGATGTGGTTATCAAGCAAAGCACATAGAAGGTTGTTCGCAGCAGTAATTGCGTGCATATCGCCAGTAAAATGTAAATTTATATCCTCCATAGGAACAACCTGTGCATATCCGCCGCCTGCTGCTCCGCCTTTTATACCGAAAACAGGTCCGAGTGAAGGCTCACGAAGTGCAAGAACAGCCTTCTTGCCGATAACTTGCATAGCTTCTGCAAGGCCAACGCTTATGGTTGTCTTTCCTTCACCGGCAGGTGTAGGATTTATAGCAGTAACAAGTATAAGCTTACCGTCAGGTTTGTTTTTAAGTTCAAAAAAAAGATTTTCTGAAAGCTTTGCTTTATAATGTCCGTAAGGCTCGATGTTATCATCTGATATCCCAAGATCCCTTGCAACTTCATAAATCTTCTTCATTTTACAGCTTTGTGCAATTTCAATATCAGTCAACATAAATGATTCCCCCAAAAAATTATAGTCAAAATTATCGTTTTTATTATACCACATTTTAAGAACAATTACCATAATAAATTATATATATCCGCATTAATATGCAGTTCTGACAATAATTTATGTATTGAAATCATTGCGTTTTGTTATTTATTGTTATATAATTAAATGTAAATGTTTTTGGGAGGGGGAATAGGATGAAAAAAGTAATGACAGTCATTTGGCATTATTTTAAGAAAATGGACAAGCTTCTTGTGCTGGCAGTTCTTGCGTGCTCGGGTTTAAGCGTTGTTCTGTTGTATTCAATTTATGCAAATAAAGCTTCATCATTTGTTTACCCTTCAACCTATAAAACTCAGATTATTGCTACCGGGCTTGGATTTATCTGTGCACTGGTTCTGTCGATGATTGATTATAACAGGCTTGCAAAGCTCTGGTATATATATGCTCCAGTGGGGATATTTCTTGTATTACTGACCTTTACCCCTCTTGGAATGATGCGTGAGGGTTCAACCGCTGATGACAGAGCTTGGCTTAATATCGGGGTTACATCCATTCAGCCGTCAGAATTTTTAAAGATAGCATTTATAGTATCTTTTGCATATCATCTTTCAAAGGTTAAAGATAAAATAAATGAGCCGTTGAACTTATTGCTTTTATGTCTGCACGGAGCAATTCCTATCGGACTTATAGCACTTCAGGGTGACGGCGGAACAGCAATAGTATTCGGCGTAATATTTATAATGATGTTTTTCATTGCGGGTTTATCGTGGAAATATATTTTGGCATTAGTACTTGCTTCGCCTTTGTTTGGAATACTCGGATGGAACTTTATTCTCACCGATAACCAGCGTGACAGGTTCCTTATTACCTTTAATCCTGAAATGGATCCGTTGGGTCTTGGTCATCAGCAGATTCAGGGTAAGATTGCACTCGGTTCTGGTCAGCTTTATGGCAAGGGGCTTCTCGGCGGAGATTATATGTATGTATCCGAAATGCACAATGACTTTATATTCTCATATCTTGGTCAGGTTTTCGGTTTTATCGGTTGTATAGCACTTTGCGGTGCAATAATTTTCATAGCAATAAAAATTCTCTATGACGGAATAATTGCAAAGGACAATATCGGGAAATATATATGCATAGGTGTTTTTTCAATGTTCTTTGCCCACGCTGTACTTAATATAGGAATGGTGCTTGGTGTAATGCCTGTTATAGGTGTTCCTCTTCCGCTTATCAGTGCGGGTGGTTCATCAGTATTGAGTATGTATCTTGCATTCGGGCTTGTATTCAGCGTTTATCAGCATAACGAGCGGAACAAATCAATTTTTTATTAATATATTAATCTCAAAAGAGCAGACATTTGTCTGCTCTTTTTTTATATGTTTTGAAAAACTACTTGACAAAGGAAAAATTATGTTATATAGTTAGTTACACAAGTAATTAACTAATTAGCCAAATTTAAAAGGTGGTGCAAAGTGAATATAAATTTTGAAACCGAAAGACCGATTTATCTTGAACTTTCAGACTGGATAGAGGATAACATACTGTCACAGGTTTTCTTGGAAGAAATGCAGATTCCATCCACAACAGAACTTTCAGTAAACTTCAAGATAAATCCTGCAACAGCCTTAAAAGGAATAAACATACTCGTTGACCAGGGGATAATTTACAAGAAAAGAGGGGTTGGAATGTTTGTGAGTGAGGGAGCTGTCCAAAAAATCCGTGGTAAAAGAAAAGAAGAATTCTGCGAAGCTTATATAAATTCATTATTGAACGAGGCAAAAAAGCTGAACATCTCAAAGGCTGAGATTATCGAAATGATTGAAAGAGGGTTTGACAAATGAGTACAATTCAGGTGAAAAACATAACAATGCAGTTTAAAGAAGTCATAGCATTGAATGATGTTACAATTACTTTTGATGAAAATAAAATATATGGACTTCTCGGTAGAAACGGCGCAGGTAAAAGTACACTTTTAAATCTTATGACAAACAAGATTTTCCCGACAAGCGGTGAAATTCTCGTGGATGGTGAGAATGTCCTTGAAAATGACAATGCACTGGGCAAGATTTTCTGTATGTGTGACAAGGACTTATATCCAAAGGAATACTCAGTAAAAAAAGCTATAAAATGGTCAAAGGAATTTTATCCTGATTTTGATACTGAATATGCATATAAGCTTTGTGAAAAATTTCAATTATCACCAAAGAAAAAACTGAAGGGGCTTTCAACAGGCTATAATTCTATATTCAAGATTATACTTGCACTTGCTGCAAACACACCTATTGTTCTTTTTGATGAGCCTGTACTTGGACTCGATGCAAATCACAGAGATATGTTCTATAAAGAACTTATCAACAATTATAGTGAAAACCCACGAACAATCATTATTTCAACTCATCTTATTGAAGAGGTTTCTGATGTTATTGAGGACGTTGTAATCATCAAAGACGGAAAGAAAATCGTGCAGGACAGTGTTGAAAATATTCTTTCAAGAGGATATTCAATATCAGGCTCAGCACAGAAAATAGACGAATTCATTAAGGATAAGGAAGTTATCGGCGTTGATACTTTAGGTGCATTCAAGACAGCACATATTATGGGAAGCATTGATAAATCAGGAATTCCTGATGACCTTGAGGTAACAAAGCTTGATTTACAGAAGCTTTTTATCCAGTTGACAAATGCGTAAGGGGGCTGAACAATGAAATTTTCAAAAGCCTTCAAGTATCAGCTTAATGATGTGAAGACATCTTTAATTTCTTTCTATGGTGTCATGATTGGAGTAGAAATCTTATTGTCACTGCTTATTGCATTCTGTGTTGGTAATGTTAAGGGTAATGTTATTGGGCTTGATGCGGCCACACCTATTTTTCTGTTTATTCTTTCTCTTTGTATTTTTTCAACTAACTTCAGCTTTTTAAATCAGAACAGTATATCAAGAAGAACTATGGTGTTAAGTTGTTTTGCTATGTTTGCAACGGTTGCAGGAATAATGCTTGCTATTGATGCAATCAATGCAGCAATCATGTATATGGGTGATTTTTATAAGTATCCATATTCGACAGTTTATGAAATGATTTTTCATCAGTTTGAATCTGCTGACCATAGGATTGTTGACAAAACATCTGATATTCTGCAAAACCTCCCGACAGTATCTCAGAAGTTAACAAGAATTTCTGCAAATCTCATCTTTAATTATGTGTCATATATTGCTGCAGCGGTTTCTGGTTATTTTATATCGGTAGTATTTTACAGATTATCAAAAATATGGCGTATCATAGTATTCATTATTATTCCAGTTGTACTTTTAAACTCCGCATATTCAATATATAGATTAGGGGAATCGTTCTTTGATACTATATCAAGATGGATGGACAGAAATATCTTCAACAGCCCGACAGGTACAATAATTTTAATGTTAATCTGGATAGTTGTTTTTGGAATGCTATCATATATAATTGCAACCCGAGCAAGTCTGAAGCCTAAAAAAGAATAGCAGGTGAGAAAATGAAATCAAAATTATTTAAATCATATAAGTTTCACCTTGATACAGTTTTAGGAATGTATATTGGCGCTTTAGTATGTATACTTATGGCGACATATGAGTATTATGCATATACGCATCTTGGCGCAAGTACAGAAGGCTTCTTTGATATCAGTGTATTTTCATCAATATTTTTCCCTTGTATGTTGGTTGCGTTATTAAAAGATAAAAAGAATTATCTGATAGCAAATGGAATTTCAAGAAAGAACATATACATTTCTCAGATATTATCTATGTTGTCAATATTACCAGCCATAGCAGTTATGATTGTTGCCGTAGAAAAAATATATTATCAGGCTGATAAATATAAGTCACAGGTTTCTGAAACTTTTTCAAGATATTTTAAAGTAAATGATGTTTCCCAGTGGGAGACTATCGCACTGACTATCCTCTGGGTATTCGGAAACATTATTGTGCTTTTTGCAGTTCTGTATATGTTATCTGAAATATTGGCAAGGCTTGGCAGAGTCGGAAAAATTATATTCTTTGTGTCTATATGGATTGCTTTTATTGCAATATTAATTGCAGCAGCTTTACTCTACAAAAATTACGGAAGCTTTATTAGAAAAGTATTTGGATTTGCCGGTAATCCGATTCATTCAACTATTACAAAATTAATCATATCAATTCCATTCTTTATATCAGCTTATATGTTAGCAAGGCGGTCACCTTTAAAAACAAAATAGACACTCCTTATAATTATTTAAAAACAGGACCAGTACAATAGTACTAGTCCTGTTTTATTTTGTTATATTTCTCTTATAAAAAGAGCATTGCTATCATCATACTTGAAGCCACAAGAGAGCAGGACACCACAAGAAGCTTTGTTTTCATTTTCAGGCTGAACAATAATTCTCTTAGCATTATTGTCTGTCTTTATCATTTCGCATAGTGAATTGATAATCTGTGTGCCGAGTTTTCTGCCCAGATATTCAGTTTCACCAATAAGATAATCAATACTGTATGTTCCGTCAGTTTTAATATTACCGTGCCAGATTTCTCCACTTCTATAATACTCATAATACTGACAGAAGCCTATCGATTTCCCTTCATACTCAACAATATAATGATTGATCCAGAAGTATTCATCATTTCTGTTTATTACTTCATCCATCCAATCTTCAGGCTCGTGATACCATTTGGCAACATGGGGAACATAAAGCCATTTTTTAAAAGTGTCAATGTCCTTATCCTCAAATTGTCGTAGCTTTATCATGTGTCATCTCCTTTATGTTGATATGTTACATTTTATAGATATCTTCAGCGCTTAAAATCTGAATATTATTATCCTTTAAAGCTTCAAGAGCCTTTTCGTTGCTTTCAACTCTGAGGATTACATATGCGGTGTTGTCTGTCTTGCTGATGAATGCATACATATATTCAACGCTGATGTTGTTTGCATAAAGAACATCCATTGCTCCAGAAAGTCCGCCTGGCTTGTCATCAATGCCGACAGCAATAACATTTGTGAGTGATACTGTACATCCAGCTTCCTTGAAAACATTTTCTGCTTTTTCAGGGTCATTGACAATAAGACGCATAATACCGAAATCTCTTGTATCTGCAATAGATAATGCACGGATGTCAATATCATTCTGCTTTAAAAGATTTGTAATTGTTGCAAGTCTTCCCGGCTTGTTTTCTACAAAAATAGATAACTGCTTAATAAACATAAAATGACCTCCCTATTATTTTATTTTTCTCTTGTCTATAACACGAACAGCCTTGCCTTCACTTCTTGCAATTGTCTTAGGTTCAACAAGAGTGATTTTAGCTGCAATACCCAATGTGGATTCAACCTGTTGCTTAATCTTTCTTTCCTGCTCGTTGAGTTGCTTGATTTCATCAGAGAACATTTCAGGTGAAATTTCAACCTGAATTTCAAGAACATCGCTGTTGTCGATTCTGTCAACAATAAGCTGATAGTGAGGAGTAGTATTGCCCATAGAAAGAAGTACGCTTTCAATCTGCGACGGGAATACATTAACGCCACGGATAATGAGCATATCATCTGAACGTCCGCGAGGTTTAAGCATCTTGATAAGTGTTCTGCCACATTCACAAGTGCCCTTCTGCAGAACAGCAATATCTCTTGTTCTGTATCTGATGAGCGGGAATGCTTCCTTTGTGATACAAGTGAATACAAGTTCGCCCTGCTGACCGTATGGGAGAACCTCGCCAGTATCAGGATTGATTATTTCAGGAATAAAATTATCTTCGTTTATGTGCATACCTGTCTGACATTCACATTCGAATGAAACGCCAGGTCCTACAATCTCAGATAGTCCATAAATATCATATGCTTTAATTCCAAGCTTATCCTGAATTTCAGTTCGCATTTCCTCAGTCCAAGGCTCAGCACCGAAGATACCTACTTTTAATTTAATATCATCTTTTGTAATACCCATTTCCTCCATTGTTTCAGCAAGATACAATGCGTATGAAGGAGTAGAACAAAGAATTGTTGAACCGAAGTCCTTTATAATATTAATCTGTCTTTGTGTGTTTCCGACAGAAACAGGGATAGTTGTACAGCCGACCTTTTCAGCACCATAGTGCATACCGATACCGCCTGTGAACAAGCCATAGCCGTAAGAAATATGCATGTAATCTGATTTTGAACCGCCAGCAGCAGTTATCGCACGGGAGATACATTCTGCCCACATATCAAGGTCATTTTTAGTATAACCGACAACAATCTGCTTTCCTGTTGTTCCAGAAGAAGCGTGAAGACGGACAACCTTATCCATGGGTACAGCAAACAGTCCATAAGGATATGTATCTCTTAAATCCTGTTTTGTTGTGAATGGAAGCTTTGACAGGTCGCTTACTGATTTTATATCCTCTGGTTTTATTCCGGCAGCGTCCATTCTTGCACGATATGTTGGAACATTGTCATAGATATGTCTTACTGTTTTTGAAAGTCTATAGCTTTGAAGAGCTTCCATTTCGTGTGGAAGAGCACATTCAATATCTTTATCCCAGTATTTTGACATTGGTATCACTCCTTTTACTTATACGAACAGCAATAATCTGCGTATTCTTTTACAATAATTTTGAAGCTTGAATTCTCTGGAACAACAAAACTTGTACCCTCGCCATAAGTCTTATATTCTGTTTCGCCTTTTAGCATTATGTCCATTTCGCCGCCGATGACTTCCATCAATTCTTCTGATGCGGTATTGAATTCATATTCGCCGGCAAGCATAAAGCCGAGAGTTTTCTTTGCATTATTTTCTAAAAAAATAGTTCTGCTTGTTACCTTCCCACCAAAATAAACATTTGCCTTTTTAATAACCTTTGCATTGTATAATTCCATTTAAAATACTCCTAAATTTTTATTCAATAGAAAAGCTCTCTGAACTAAAGTTGCTGTAATATCTGCCCTTTGTTGCTGTGAATCTGAGAACGCAATAATCCGGGTCAGTAACACCGAGAGGGTAATACATATCGTCGCCGGTTCTCCATATCATTTCCTTTGATTCAGCGTCAGCCAGGACTTCCATAGTTCCGACGAGCATAACACCCCTGAAAAATCTTTTATCACAGAAATATACGCAAGCCTTTGGATTGCTACGATACTGCTCAACTCGCATTGAGCCAGTGTTTGTAGTAAAATAAATTGTCTTTATACCTTCTCTTTTACGAGGGGCAAGCATAGCCTTTGTGTTAGGGAAGCCGTCCTCATCAACCGAACTGATAAAAGCGGTTTTTTGCTTGTCAATGATATTGCCAACAGTTTTTTCAGCGTCTCTCATCATATTACGTCACCCCAATAATGTCATTAAGCGTTCTTACCAAGTTCAAAGGCTTTTTTATTAAGCTCAAGGAATTTTGCAGGTACACATTCTTCGATTGCATCCTGCCAGAATTTTTCCTCAAAATCAAGTCTTTTAGCAACAGCACCCATAATAACAACATTTGATGCCTTTGTATTTCCAAGGCTTTCAGCAAGCTCAAGTGCATCAATAGCAATAATATCAATGCCAAGTGTCTTGATTTTTTCAATGATGTTTTCAGGGTATGTTGCACTACCTGTGATAACAGGCATAGGGTCAGTCTTCTGTGTTGAAACAACTATCTTTCCGCCTTTTTTGAGGAAAGGTATCCATCTTGCAGCCTCAAGCTGTTCAAAAGAAATTATCAGGTCAGCCTCGCCCTTTTCAATTATAGGTGAAGCAACCTTATCACCGTATTTAACATATGTTACAACAGAACCGCCACGCTGGCTCATTCCGTGTACTTCAGAAACTTTTACATCATATCCCTGTGCAAGCAGAACATGTCCCATCATTCTTGATGCAAGAAGCGAGCCTTGTCCACCGACACCGACTATCATAATAGATTTAGTATTCATTATTTATTACCTCCGATAGCACCGAAAGGACAAAGCTGTTCACAGAGTCCGCATCCTGTGCATTGTGTGCTGTCTATTTCTGCTTTTCCGTTCTTGATTGAAATAGCAGGGCATCCGACCTTCAGGCAAGCCTTACAGGTCCTGCATTTATCCTTATCAACACATAGTGGAGGATTATGCTTGACGTATTTGAGCAAAGCACAAGGACGGCGTGAAATTATTACTGATGGCTCAGCAACAGCAAGCTCTTCCTTGATTGCAGTTTCAGTTTCTTTAAGATTATATGGATCGACAACTCTTACTCTCTTTATTCCAACAGCTTTTACAAGATCCTCAAGGCAAACCTTTGAAGCAGGGTCACCCTTTATGGTGTAGCCTGTTGTTGGGTTCTGCTGATGTCCTGTCATACCAGTAATAGAGTTATCAAGAATAAGTACAGTTGTATTTGAAGCGTTGTAAGCGACATTAACAAGTCCTGTTATACCTGAATGCATGAATGTTGAGTCACCGATAACAGCAACAGATTTCTTTTCAGAATCTTCTCCTCTTGCTTTGTTGAAGCCGTGAAGTCCTGAAATTGAAGCACCCATACAGATTGTAGTATCCATTGCGCAAAGTGGTGCAGCGGCACCAAGTGTGTAGCATCCGATATCACCGCTGACAGTGATTTTGTTCTTGGCAAGTGTATAGAACACACCTCTGTGAGGGCAACCTGCACACATTACAGGAGGTCTGACAGGTACATTTTCACTAAATGTCTGATACTCTGTTTTAACACCGAGAATTTTTTCAGCAATGAGTGACTGTGAATATTCACCAATATATGTAAAGAGGTCTTTCCCTATAACATCAATGCCGAGCTTTTTACAGTGTGTTTCAAATACATCGTCAAGCTCTTCAAGAACATAAACCTTATCGCACTTTGCAACAAAGTCCTTTATAAGTTTTTCAGGGAGAGGGTAAACCATACCAAGCTTTAAGTAACTTGCCTTGTCACCGAGAGCTTCCTTTGCATACTGATAGCAGGCACCGGAAGTAATGATACCGATTTTTGTATCGTTCATTTCAATCTTGTTTATTTCAGTTTTTTCAGCCCATTCAATAAGCTTTCTTGTTCTTTCTTCAACAATAACATGACGTGGTCTTGCAAAAGCAGGCATCATAACATACTTCTGTGGGTTCTTGACATATTCTATTAAGTCAACGCTATCTCTTTCACATTCTTCGATAATACTCTGTGAGTGTGAAATTCTTGTTGAAAGTCTGAAGAGAACAGGTGTATCAAATTCTTCTGAAATTTTATAAGCAAGCTTAACAAATTCCTTGCATTCAGATGAATCAGCTGGCTCAAGCATAGGGACCTTTGATGAAGCAGCATAATGACGTGAATCCTGTTCATTCTGTGATGAATGCATACCAGGGTCATCAGCAACAGCAATAACGAGTCCGCCGGTTACTCCTGAGTAGCTGACGGTAAACAATGGGTCAGCAGCAACATTTAGTCCGACGTGCTTCATAGCACAGAAAGATCTTGCACCAGCAATAGAAGCACCTATTGCAACTTCACAGGCAACCTTTTCATTTGGTGCCCATTCGCTGTACATCTCATCATATTTTGAGGCACATTCGGTAATCTCAGTTGATGGAGTACCAGGATAACTTGAGATTACTCTTACACCGGCTTCGTAAAGTCCACGTGCAACAGCCTCATTCCCTAACATAATTTTTTTCATAAATTCATATCCTCCGTATTAATCTGTCTTTAATTTTATCATAAAAGCAGTCAAAATAAAATAAGTTTTTCTATAAAATAAATATTTTTCTGATGAACTGAATTAATTCAGTAGAAACACTTTAAAAAACAACTAATATCCATATGGGTATTAGTTGTTCTGTCTTTACTTAATAAATTTCATATTCGGGTATATCTTTTTGAGATAGTCATTATCATAATGCTTATCTAAAAATTCTTCAACAGAGTTGCTTGGCGCTTCGCCTTTTTTTCTCTCTATCTGTCTGAGTACAGCTGCAGCTGAAATAAGCATATTAAGTAACATAAATATAAGCAGACACCACGCAATAACATTGACCCATTTGTCAGGAATTCTATTTATAACTCTTACAAGTTGTGGAATCACAAGGGAGATAAATATAAGTCCGAGAAATCCCCAGAACATAGCATGAAGAGGATTCGTTCTGCCATTAAAGCTTAATGGGAATCTTGAATAATTCCATGATTCTGACTTGAATATAACTTCCTGAGAGTAGGAGCAGACATATTCAAAGGTTCCACCGACAAGAGAGCTAATGATGAATAATATGTATTTATTAGAGTTTCGGAACTTGTACAGGCAGATAGTAAATAATAATGCGCCAAATCCATAAACCTGATTGAAAGGACCATATATCATGCCTTGTTTGTTGACGAAATGCCCTTTGTTAATCATCACCATTAAAATTTCAACAATATAGCCTACAAAACATCCGAATACGAAAACGTATACACAAAGATTGAAAAAACTAACTTTCTTCTGCGGATTGTTAATTTGTGTGGCACTTTTGCCTGACATAATTAGCGTTTTCACAACATTTCTCCTTATTATATACTCATAGTTTTTATTGTATCACATAAATATTTCCAGTACAAGTTTATTGAGTATATGATAAAAAAATGAGGAAAATGCCTTTGCCATAAATAGAATATTAAATTTTCAAATTACTTGTTTTCATTTCTCAAATCGAGAATACGCTTTGCTTTGCCCTGGAATCTTTCGAGTGATTTATGCTCGACAAGTGAAACCTTTGTTTCAATTCCGAGAACTGTCTTAAGAGCGTGATGAATATCTTTCTGGAGATTTTCAAGTGCACTATAATTTTCAAGAAGACTTGAGTCGGAAAGCTCAACCTTTACTTCAAGGTGGTCAGAGTAGTTTGCTCTTGTGACTACAAGCTGATAATGTGGAGCAATCCTGTCGAATTTCATAAGAACGCTTTCAATCTGTGAAGGGAATACATTTACGCCACGGATTTTAAGCATATCGTCGCTTCTGCCCATGACTTTTGCCATTCTTGCAAAGGTTCTTCCGCACTTACAAGGCTCATAATCAATCTTTGTGATATCCTTTGTCCTGTAACGGAGCATAGGAATACCTTCTTTTGTGAGAGTTGTGATAACAAGCTCACCGACCTCACCACGAGGCAGTACTTCAAGTGTGTTTGAATTAATGATTTCAGGCAGGAAGTGGTCTTCATTGATGTGCATACCACATCTTAGGTAACATTCGCCTGAAACACCAGGTCCCATAAGTTCACTCATACCGTAGTTGTCTGTTGCAAAGAGATTGAGTGACTTTTCAATCTGAGTTCTCATTTCTTCTGTGCAGCCCTCAGAACCAAGCAAGCCGAGTCTGAGGTGAATATTATCAATAACACCCATATCTCTTGCAAGTTCGCCGATATACTGTGCGTATGAAGGTGTAGAAACAAGAGCAGTAGTCTTAAAGTCCTGCATAAGCATAATCTGCTTTTCTGTGTTACCACTTGAAGTAGGAACAACAGTTGCACCTAATTTTTCAAGTCCGTAATGCAGTCCGAGAGCACCAGTGAAAAGCCCGTAGCCAAAAGCAATCTGAACGATATCTTCATCAGTGGCACCAGCAGCGGCACATAGTCTTGCCATACAGTCAGACCAGTTTTCTAAATCCTGTTTTGTGTATCCTACAACAGTTGGCTTACCTGTTGTGCCTGATGATGCGTGAATTCTTACAATTTTCTTTAAAGGCTGTCCGAACAGACCGAACGGATATGTATCACGGATATCATCTTTTGTTGTATATGGTATGTACTGAATATCTGATATAGATTTAATCTTTTCGGCTGTAACGCCAGCTTCTGATAATCTTTTATTATAGAAAGGAATATTGTCTGAACAATATTGCACGAGCCATTTCAGTCGCTTTAACTGAAGCTCTTCAATCTGTTTTCTTGGCATAGTTTCAATATCTTTTTGAAAAAACATTTTACTTCGCTCCTTTAAATCAATAAATATATTATATACCTCAATTTATATAAAAACAAGTGCAAATTATGCATAAACCGACAAAACGCCACAGGAAAATTCCCATGGCGTGTCAGCGAGGATATCAGTCATTAGTGTTATAACATTCAAAAACCTGTTCAACGTGTTCCTTGTCCTTGACCTTTGTAAAGGAACTTACAATCGGAACAATGATAAGACCGAGCAACATAGCAAATGCTCCTGCATTTATTGGTGAAAGAACATTAACCTTCCAGCCGAAGCCTTTAACTTTTTCAACAAGATCAGGGAACCAGTTAAGGCTGAAGAGAACCATATGTACAATTACAATAGAAATACCGCCAATGAAGCTTGCCCATACAGCTGGCTTTGTAATTTTCTTTGAGTACAAGCCGTAAAGGAACGGTGCAAGGAATGCTCCTGCAAGTGCGCCCCAGGATATTGACATCAGTGTTGAAATATATGCATTCGGGTTGAGAGCAATTATTACTGAAATAGCAAGGAATACAGCAATAAACACCTGAATAATGAGAACTTTTTTCGTTTCTGAGAATTTCTTTTTTGCGGCAGGTTCAATCAAATCAAGAGTCAGAGTTGAGCTTGACGTGATTACAAGTGAAGAAAGTGTTGACATTGATGCTGAAAGAACAAGCACAATAACAATTCCTATAAGGATTTCAGGCAAAGCTGACTGAAGAAGTGAAGGTATTATCTTATCATAAATAAGCTTTCCGCCACCTTCTGGTGTAATTTCTCCAGGTTTAACATATAATCTTCCGAAAGCGCCGAGGAAGTAGCTTCCGCCAGCAACAATAAGAGCAAATATCGTTGAAATGATTGTTCCCTTTTTCATTGAAGATTTATCTTTTACTGTGTAGAATTTATGTACCATCTGTGGTAATCCCCATGTACCAAGTGAGGTGAGGATAGCAATACCAAGAAGATTTATAGGGTCAGGTCCGAAAAGCGAACCAAGTGAGCCAAGTGGAATATTTTTATCGCTTATATCACTTAGCTTATCTATTGAGGCGAATAAACCGCCTTTGTTATAAAGTGTTACGACAACAACAGCAACAATTCCGCCGAGCATTATAATACCCTGAATGAAGTCGTTGATTGCAGTAGCCATATAACCACCGAGGATAACGTATACTGCTGTGAGAACTGCCATTATGATTATCCATACAGTATAGTCAATATTGAATGCAGACTCAAAAAGTCTTGACAATCCATTATAAACTGAAGCTGTGTATGGAATCAGGAATATGAATACTATTAAAGCAGAAGCAATTTTCAGACTCTTTGAATTATATCTTTTTTCAAAGAATTCAGGCATAGTGGAGGTTTTGAGGTGCTTTGTCATACGCCTTGTTTTTTCGCCAAGGATAACCCATGACAGCATACTTCCGATAATAGCATTAGCTATACCTATCCAGAATGCGGATATACCGAAGTTCCAGCCAAACTGACCGGAGAAACCGATGAACACTACTGCTGAAAAATATGTAGTACCATACGCGAATGCAGAAAACCAGGCACCAAGACCTCTTCCACCGAGAACAAAATCATCAACATTTCGAATTCTTCTTCTGCAATATAATCCTATTCCAATCATTGAGCAGAAGTAAATAATCAGAATCAGCCACTTAACCATATATAAGCCCCTTTTTGATTTATTAAGTAAAAGCTTTAATGTGTTTATGCTTTTATGTATTAAAGCAATTATATCCGTCTTTGAACTAATTGTCAATACATGTAACAAATATTTGTACAATATTTCACTCCGTTTTGTTTGACATTATATGGAAAGGGTAGTAAAATTATAGTATTGATCATAAAGAAAGGTGAAGATGATGAGAAAGGGTATTGAATTCAGTACAGTCATCAGATTTTTAATTTTTCTTGTAATAATCGGAGCAGTAATTTTTTTTATAATCAGAGCAATTGATTCAAGCAACAAAGATTCTGAAATAATTGACGCTAATGACTATGCTGGCAAGGTTTATAATGGTGCGGAGGACTGGCTTTCCACACATCGTGAAATTGTATCTAATGCAAATGTAAAGCTTGATACGAAGCTGGTGTTTGTATCTAATGAAAATAATAACAGAAATGCTGATGCAACCGTAAACGGCAAAATAGTAGCATCTATGTATATGAATGAAGATTCAAAGGATTATATAAAAGGGAACTGGATAGTTGTTATTGATAAAAAAACACTTTCTATTGAGTATGCAATGTGGAGTGAAGATAAGTTAACAGCAAAGGATGCACAGAAACTGACAACACTTGAAAGTCAGCGACAGCTTTATAAGGAGAAGAAAAAGATAATAGGTTATTCAAGTAAAAATACATAAGTAAAAGCCATCAAAAATGATGGCTTTTTATATTCGTTTTCTTTTTAGGGCTTTGAGAATATCCTCTGGGCTCTTTGACTCACAGTGAAGAAAATTCACAGGCTCGTTAATGTCCTGAAGATAATGTGCATCTGAATTCGTGACTATCTTACAAGTGCTTATATAGCTGTGAATGCCTGAAAGTTCAGAAAGTTTATCCATATTTTTAATCTCAGCACATTCAAAATCCGAATCAGGTGGAATATATCCAAGGTTTGAAATAAGTGAATTTGCATTCTTGTCAATATGTGCAGGGAAGGCAAATCCGCCGTATTCCCGCACGATCTTAAAGACCTCGTCAAATGAAATTGATGTGGCATTAATTAAAAGGTCGGGAACATATCCAATGATATTGTCATCCTTATCGTATATTCTCTGCTCACCGAAAATTGCAGGGTCGTTTTTTATTTTAATAAGCTTTGAGTATACATATTCGTCAAAACCCATTGCCTTTTCAAGACAAGGAAATAAGCACACAACGTGAACTTCTTCGACAGTTGTAAGCTCCATACCACATATTACTGTTATTCCATATTCCTTTGCAGCCTCTAATGCTGCACCGCAGTTTTTACAGGAATTATGGTCGGTTACTGCAATTACATCAAGTCCTTTAATGTATGCCATGCCAACCATATTGGCAGGTGTCATATCATTATCACCACAAGGAGAAAGACAGGAATGCATATGCAGGTCATATGAAAGATTAAGCATTATTTAAAGCTGTATTTACAGCTGATGCTGTTTCAAAGATAGGCTCATCAGACCTTAAAACAGTAACATTATTCTGTTTTGCCTTTTCCGTTGCATTATCATCAAGCTGTACTGAGTCGGCAAGAATGATACAGCTTATATCGGCAAGCGTTGCAACGGCAATAGTGTTGACATTACCCATTACTGTAATCCACGCACAGCCTGCTGGTGCTTTCCCCATTACAAAGCTTAAAAGGTCACAGCAATATACCTTCGAAATTTCCTTATCTTCATCACCTGCATTGATAACAGTATATTTGTTAAGGGAGTTCAGATCTTTTACTGTCATTAATATTACTCCTTTTAAATATTATTAAGATCGTTTGATATTCTGTGAATATATTCACGGAGGAGATGTATGCAGTCCTTTTCCTGTGCAACGCCACGAACAACATCTTCTGCAAGTGCCTTGCAGGTTGGCGCACCACAGGAGCCACAGTCAAGTCCGGGAAGTCTTGAGTTGATTTCATCAACCTTTGTCATAAGGGCAAGGCTTTCAACAACATCCGAACCAAGCTTGAAAACAGGCTGGTATTCAATTTTTTTACCCCAGTATGCACCCTTGACGGTTCCTCCGTTAAGATGATTCATTGCGACAGGAAGATATTTTCTGAGTCGTTTTAACTTTGCTTTTGCAACATAAGGGTTTTCGACCTGGAGAACCCCGCCAACGCAACCACCGTTGCAGGCATTAAGTTCAATAAAATCAAGATCAGAGAATTTTGAATCTTCAAGATCTTCAAGAACATTTATAACATTTTCAATTCCGTCAGCGGCAAGATAATTATCAATAAGAAGTCCGCCGGCTTCACCACCAGTGCCACCCCAGCCTATACCGATTTTGCCGGAGGTTGAAAGCTCCTCAGTGTCATCCTGCGTCTGCTTCATAAAAGGAAGTATCCTTGTGTAGACATCTTTTATTGCGACAACTCCGTTAACCTCGGATTTTTCATTGGCAATAGGTGCATAAACAGCAGTTACCTTTGCCGGACAAGGTGAAATAAATATAATTCCGATATCTTCGGAAGGAAATCCGGTATCATTCATTGCCTTTTCTTTTGCAAGCTTTGCGGCAAGCTCAATTGGTGCATTGATAGGAATAAGATGCTCAATAAGATTAGGAAATCTTACTCTTATAAGACGTACAACAGACGGACAGGCTGAACTTATAAAAGGAGTCTTGTCCTTGTTCTGCTCAATGTACTCTCTTGTCATTTCGCTTACCATTTCAGCAGCACTGCTTACCTCATAGACATCATCAAAGCCCATAAGTATCAATGCTCTGAGGATAATGTTTATGTCATCAAGATTATTGAACTGTCCATAAAAAGAAGGAGCAGGCAGAGCAACAGTATACCTGTACTTTTCCAATATATCTAAAGAATCGTATGTAGATTTCTTTGCATGGTGTGGGCATACTCGAATGCATTCTCCACAGTCAATACAGAATTCTTTTATAATCTGGGCCTTGCCGTTTCGTACTCTTATTGCTTGTGTAGGGCATCTTTTAATACAGTTTATACAACCCTTGCACAATGATTTATCAAGTGTTACTGAGTGGAAAAATGTATCCGTTTTTATGACCCCCTTTTAAATATTCTTTTGATTTTATAAAAGGATTTCTCCCTTTGAATAAAGCACAGCATTTCCGCCGATTTCAACACGGTCGCCAAGGTTCTTGCATTGAAGCTGACCGCCACGTTTTGAAAGCTGTCTTGCAATCATAGCGTCTTTGTTAAGATACTTACTCCAGAAAGGTATAAGGCTTGAATGTGATGAGCCTGTTACTGGGTCTTCTGAAACTCCGCTTGCAGGAGCAAAATATCGTGAAACGAAGTCACAGTTATCTCCTTTAGCGGTGACTACTATTCCAAAATAGTCCTTGTATTGTGCAAGTGCATTAAAATCAGGAACAAGCTCTTTAACAGCCATTTCATCGTTTAATGTAACCAACAAATCTCTTGACCTGTACGCTTTGATAATTTTAGTACCAAGCGCTTTTTCAAGTCCAAGAGGAATATCACATTCTATCGGCATTCTTGAAGGAAAATTCATTGTGAAGAATTCACCTTCCTTTTTAACACCAAGTATTCCACTTTTAGTTGAAAATGAAATTTCAGATAGGCGCTTGTCAACATAATTCATAAGAATAAAAGCAGTTGCGAGAGTTGCGTGACCGCAAAGGTCAATCTCACATTCAGGGGTAAACCACCTCAGATTATAGCCTTTATTGGATTTTACTGCAAAAGCAGTTTCTGAAAGATTGTTTTCAGTAGCAATTTTCTGCATAAGCTTTTCGTCGAGTTCATTGTCGAGAATGCAGACTCCCGCAGGGTTGCCGGAAAATATTTTATCTGTAAACGCGTCAACAACATAATAAGTCATAGGTATATTTCCTTTAGTTTATTTTAACCTTCATTGTTACAGTAGTGCCGACTCCGAGTTTTGTGTCGATTGACATTTCATCGGAATACTTGTCCATATTCGGTAATCCCATACCTGCGCCAAATCCAAGTGAACGGACATTTTCATTGGCGGTTGACCAGCCAGCCTGCATAGCTTTTGAGACATCAGCGATACCAGGACCAGAGTCTTTTAGTACCATAACAACTTCTTCAGGGGTGATTTCAACATCAATAGTTCCACCGTTTGCATGGATGACCATATTGATTTCGCCCTCATACATAGCAATAGCAACCTTCCTGATTGCTTCCGGGGGTACCCCCATTTGTTTAAGCTTTGATTTCAGATCGCTTGAAGCTTCACCGGCACGGGTAAAGTCTTCGTCTGAAATATTATATGTAAGATGTATAGAATTGCTCAATTACAAGCACCCCCATGCAGACCATTTTCGTATAGAATACCGCACGCTGGGAACATTCGCATATCAGTAGCAAGAAGAACAATGCCTCTGTCCTTTGCAAGCTCAATCATACCTTCATCAGGCATTTTTCCCCTTACAAAGCAGATACATACCATATCCATCATTTCAGCGGTACGGATAACCTGAGGATTGCAAAGTCCTGTAAGGAGGACTGACTGATCCTTTACAAAAGCAAGAACATCACTCATCATGTCGGAACCACAGGCGGTATGTACTTCTCTTGAAAGATTTTCTTCACAGCAGAGAACTTTTGCATCAAGTAGTTTTTTAATATCAGAAACGGTCATATAATTTCCTCCTAAAAAGCATCAAGATAATTAATTATTGTTATGATAGTATTCTATCATTAAACATACAAATATTCAAGGATATATTTTTACATTATTTCATATTATATTACAATTTCTACATTATTATTATATAGTATAGATTTTAACTAATCGTATGCCAAAAACTTTTTGTGCAACTTATACAATATATATAATGTTA
>OCTV010000248.1_pt1 | contig 21550 bp, 16 predicted proteins | sample 1539101 | NCBI WGS metagenome assembly OCTV01 (sample SAMEA3991422, study PRJEB22521) | metagenome | biome: anthropogenic terrestrial biome; feature: sewage plant; material: sludge | place: Sweden | collected 2012-09-26 | reverse complement strand
CTGCAGTCATAGACTCTTGTGTAGCTTTTATGGTAGCCTCTTTGTCATTGATCAATGGCTGATATTGTGCGATCAACGTTTTTAGTTCAGCATCTGCCTGGTCTGCATCCTTTTTTTTGGCTTTGTAGATAGGACCCAGGTTTTTTTGTTTTGAGCCTCCGGTGCCATCAGCTTCTTGCTGAGCGATGGCGGCCAGTTCATCTCGTTTGATTTGTTTGACTTGTATCTCTGCTTTTAGTGAAGCGATCTCGCTTTGGAGTGCCAGGGTCTGACTTTGATAGCGATCCTGTACTTTGGATTCCTGGGTTTTATACACCTCCTGTTCCATGCTGATGAGCTCGGCATTGATCTCTTTCTCGAATATTTTTAATTCCAATGGTTTGGAAATGACGATTGATATGATGACTGCCAGCACAAGACGAGGCAAAGCGGTCATAAAATCACTGCCAAAAGTGCCACGCCTTTTCATCGAGGATACGATATACCGGTCCAGGTTAAATATCATGAGCCCCCATACCAAACCGAAAGCAATGGCCCCTCCCCAACTATCAAAGACAGTATAGATCGCATAACTCGCCGAGATCATCGCCAGCAAGCCAGTAAAAAAAATCGTAGCACCGATACCTATATATTTATTGATATCGGTGGGGCTTTTTTTGAGAATGGTGGCATTGGCACCGGAGCACATCAGGAAAAACTGTTCGATGGAATTCATGTTTAAGGTTTAAGCAATTTTAAACCCCAAGGTATCAGTCTAAATTGTGCAGATGATAAATTATTCGACGGAAAGGAAGTTTTGAACTATGACTTTAGGATATTCTTAGCTTATACTCAACATAGTATAACAAATAATTCACATAACTCCATGCCATGATGTTGTTGAATAATAATTTTATCCAAGCAAGGCCTGGTTTCTGAATTCAATGCATTTGGTTACTAAATAAGAAATATCTTCATGGCAAAAATCTAATCAATGAAATTCTTAATTTTATCTTTTGTGTTTTTATTTACTCTTCCGACAGCAATGCAGTCACAATCCAATCTCACTTCAACCAACAAGCCTAAAAATTTACGCCACGTAGTCCTGTTCAAATTTAAGGACGCCAGTTCGGCGGAGGATATCAAAAAAGTAGAGACCGCTTTTGGAGTTCTGCCCTCTAAAATAAGTCAAATCAAAGGTTATGAGTGGGGCACGAACAACAGTCCTGAAAATCATAATGAAGGCTTTACCCATAGTTTTGTGCTCACATTTACATCAGAAGCGGATAGGGATGCCTATCTGATACATCCGGAACACAAAGCTTTTGGTAAAGTATTGGGTCCACACCTGGATAAAGTGTTGGTGATTGACTTTTGGGCGATGAATTGAGGCTTATCACAAATTTAGATCCTTGTCAGTTTAGCATGGATCTTTCTACCAGGCAGATGGGTGAATACCAATTGATGCACGAGGCCAAAAGGTAAAAAGCAAGCAATTTGACAGCAACGATTTGATAGGATTAAAAAGTACACATTAAGCAAAAGTCCTGAATTGATTCCGGAGGCTTCCAGCACGGATCCGAATGTTCCGATTTAATCCTTTAATAAAAGCTACGGGACTATTTTTTATCCTGCTTAGCGAATACTTTCTTGAGTAAATCAGAAGTACGTAGGCTGATGTCTTTACGGATACCGATTTCTTCCTTAGCGATCATGGCAAAAAGGCCATTGAGTGCCTGAGCTGCAACATAATCGTCCAATTTTGGATTGGTTTTCTTTACTAAAGGTATTTTGTTGTACGCGGTCACTGCCGTCTCCCAATAATCTGCGGCATGCACTTCGTTGAGAGCATCCAGGATAATCGGTTGAAATTCTGAATATAACGGTGCATAGGTATGCTGATTAAGATAAAAGGTAGCAGATGTATCCGCACCCATCAATATATTGGTCGCATCCTGAAAAGTCATTTCTTTTATTGCTTTGACAAATATCGGCTTAGCTTTTTGCGCAGCAAGTTCTGCAGCGCGGTTGACCCGAAGGGTTAAGTTTTGTTCAAAGTCATTAAATCCAGGCACCATCTTGAGTTTATTGATGACATTGGTAGCCTCTGCAGGCAAAAATATTTTATAAGGGCTTTGATAATAGCCATCGACCTGGCTTAAAAGATCAGATCCTTTGCTGATACCATTGTTAAGCGCTTCTTTGAGACCTCCTCCGATCTCTTCTATGCTCAAGCCAGTACTTAATTTGGGGAGTTTTAGCTTTGAAAACTGTGCGCAAGAGGCAATCGCCATAGACAATGCAATCATCAGAAATAAGAATTTTTTCATATGGTCTAAATTTACACTATTCAACGCCACAATAAGCGATTTAGTTAGTTATAAAAGTATTAATACTCTGATTTTACTCTTTAAGGACGCAAGCTGGATCAAATCGTCACAAAGTGATTTCAACAAAAAAACGATCGATCTGAACTGGCAGCACTGGAAACTGTTTGCTGATCCGGACAGTGACAGTAAGTACCATATTGGATAGGAGTTTTATTCGCTGGCAGATCCTGGCCGCTACCGGCTCTAATAATTTGGAGGTCTGGGCCATCTCCAGGGTGCAGATATTTAAGATCTCTTCGTAATTGACCGTGTCTACCAATTCGTCATGAATGGGGCCTTCAAAAGGGTTAAACACTATATATACATCGAGGACAAATTCTCTACCGGTCAAACGCTCTACTTCGTAGTAACCATGATGGGCAAATAACCTGATCCCCTCTATCCCTATCTTTTGATTCATTCTACGGCTAAAGATAATATTCTCACGTTGGGTCTCCCATACGAATGCTTATTTTTGTAATCCATTCATCTTTTAAGACCACCAAATGAAAAGGAGTGCAAAAGAAGACCGTTATCAACACCATGATTATTACCAGGTAGATGATTTGCTTAGTGAAGATCATCTACTGGCCAGGCAGGTCATTCGTGATTGGGTCAAAAGAGAGGTAAGTCCAATCATTGAGGACTACGCCGAAAGAGCTGTATGCCCTACCCATTTGTTTAAAGGGCTTGCAGAAATCGGAGCTTTTGGTCCCAGCCTGCCTAACGAATACGGAGGCCAGGGCATGGACGAAATAGCCTATGGGGTGATCATGCAGGAACTCGAACGCGGTGATAGCGGGGTACGCTCGATGGCATCCGTACAGGGATCTCTGGTCATGTACCCAATCTATAAATACGCCAGTGAAGCACAAAAGAAAAAATATCTCCCCAAATTGGGAAGCGGAGAGTTGATCGGTTGTTTTGGACTGACAGAGCCAGATCATGGATCGGACCCCGGGGGTATGACCACCAGGATAAAAGAGGAAGGAGACCACTATATCCTCAATGGATCCAAAATGTGGATTACCAACTCTCCAATTGCCGATCTTGCGGTAGTCTGGGCTAAAGACGAATCAGGGCTCATCCGAGGCATGATCGTAGAAAAAGACAGCAAAGGCTTTTCTGCCCCGGAAATTCATGGCAAATGGTCATTAAGAGCCTCTATCACCGGTGAATTGGTGTTTGAAGATGTCAAAGTGCCTAAGTCACAGGTGTTTCCCGAAATCAAAGGACTTAAAGGGCCCCTGGCTTGCTTGTCAAAGGCAAGGTATGGCATCGCCTGGGGTGCTATCGGAGCTGCTTTGGATTGTTATGATGCAGCACTGAGATACTCCAAAGAGCGCATCCAGTTCGACAAACCCATCGGTCAATTCCAATTAACTCAAAAAAAACTCGCTGAGATGATTACAGAGATCACCAAAGCTCAATTGTTGGCCTGGCGCCTGGGAGTCCTCGCCAACGAAGGCAAAGCCTCGCCTGCCCAAATATCTATGGCCAAAAGAAATAATGTGCATATGGCCCTCACTGTAGCCCGCGAATCAAGGCAAATCTTCGGAGGCATGGGCATCACCAACGAATATCCCATCATGCGTCATATGATGAATCTTGAGACTGTGCTCACCTATGAGGGCACTCACGATATACATCTATTGATTACCGGCATGGATGTAACCGGCTTGAACGCATTTTCGTGATTCTACCAGTAAAGATGTGGAATGTCGTACGAGGTGGACCGTATATAAATTATTCCCTGATTCTATCAGTCAAGCTCATGTTTTTCTACAATAATTACTCAATTTCATAGCTCACCCAAGTGAGGAGTTTTATATTGTTAAACATTCCCCTATTTTTGCACCATACATGAATAATATACTTTCGCGTTTCGGTATTTATTCCTATTGCTTTTTATCACTCATTGCACAGGCTTATAGTCAGTCAAAGACGGTGGATTCGATACGACTGGTCAATGCCTCTTTTGAAGACACGCCTAAACAGAGCTCACCCCCTATGGGCTGGACTGATTGTGGCTTTACCGGGGAATCTGCTCCTGATGTACATCCCAGCAATTTCTGGCAAGTGAGTAAACCTGCTTTTAATGGCAGAACCTATATGGGACTGGTAGTGAGGCATAACGATACCTGGGAGCGAGTGAGCCAGATGTTAGAATCCCCACTCGTAGGGGGTCAATGTTACAATTTTAGCATCTATCTCTCTAGTTCCGAGCAATACCGCAGTGGAACCAATAACCGGGACCTGCCCATCCCAATGCGCTTGAATGACACAGTTTACAATTTTGACATTCCAGCGGTGCTCAGGATTTGGGGAGGCAATATATCCTGTGGCCGATCAGAATTATTGGCAGAAAGTGATCCGGTGGACCATTTTGAGTGGAAACAATACAGTTTTAGGATCAAACCCAAGACTAACTATAAATACATCATGTTGGAGGCTTTTTTTAAAACTCCCGTCCTTTTTCCATATAACGGGAATATACTTCTGGACAATGCCTCCGCCTTTGTACCGGTGCCTTGCAATGCCCCTGTCGAGCCGCCTAAAACTACCGCTGCAGTAGCCAAACCGAAACCTCCTGTTCTGCCAGCTCCTGCAGTTACTCCTCCAGCCAACCAGTCATCAGCACATTTTGTTCCCAAACCCAAAGTGGGGGAAATCATCAAAATAAATAATTTATATTTTACAGCCAATAGCGATAGTATACCACCCAACAGTTTGAAAGCGCTGGATGATATATTCGATTATCTGATGCTCAATCAGACCCTGGTAGTTGAAATCGGGGGACATACCAATGGTCTTCCTAAAGATGATTTTTGTGATAGTCTTTCTTTGCTCAGAGCTAAAGCTGTTGCGGAATATCTGACAGTAAAAGGCATCCCAAAAGAGCGTATGACCTATGTAGGCTATGGTAGACGCAAACCGGTAGACACTAACGCTACGCGGGAAGGCAGGGCCAAAAATCAGAGGGTGGAATTAAAAATCCTCAGCTCCTAGTTTGATCGTTCAGAGTTCGACCACTCCTATTGATTTGGCAACAGGTTTTGAAGTACCGCTTGTGCTGCGTGGATGCGATTTTTAGCTTGTTTGATAACTAGGGAATAATTACTATCCAATACCTCATCCGCTATCTCCAGGTTGCGGCGGGTGGGTAGACAATGCATAAAATAACCCTGATCGGTCAAAGCCATCTTTTGATCCGTGATCATCCAGGAAGGGTCCTGAGTCAATATCTTGCCATAATCATGGTAGGCGCTCCAGTTTTTGGCGTATACAAAATCTGCTCCTGACAGGGCTTCATCCTGATCATACATGATTTTGGCTCCTGCGGTAAATTGAGTATCCAATTCATAGCCTTGAGGATGGGTGATCACCAGGTCGTATTCGTAACCCCGTGCCCACTGTGCAAAGCTATTGGCTACAGCTTGTGGCAGGGCACGTATATGAGGTGCCCAGGTCAATACCACTTTGGTTTTCTTTCTTTCCTTTTTGCGGTATTGTTCCAGGGTAATCATATCGGCTAGGGACTGGCAGGGGTGTAAGGTCGAAGATTCCAGGTTCATGATCGGTACAGTCGCGTACTTTGAAAACTGGTACATAACCTCCTCACTGTAATCCCGGTCTCTGTCTGCCAGGCCGGGGAAGGATCGAATGGCTATAATATCCACCATCTGGCTCATCACGGCAGCAGCTTCACGTACATGCTCCGCTTTATCTGCATTCATGATGGCTCCATCTTCAAATTCTATTTTCCAACCCTGGTCGGCATTCATCGTGATGACTTGCATGCCCAGTCTATAGGCAGCTTGTTGGGTACTCATGCGCGTACGCAGGCTGGGATTAAAAAAAACCATACCCAGCGTTTTATGTCTGCCTAAAGATTCGTATCGGAATGGATCCGCACTATGACCCAGGGCAGCCTGTAATAAAGCCTCCTTGTCTGGGACATCATGTATAGAAATAAATCGCTTCATTATAATGTATTAGAGGATAGATGTACAAAAAATGGGAAAGGATACAGGGCTTATCGAGCCTTGCTCACCGGCCGGAAGCCGGGAGTTTTATCCGAAATCGATCTCAGCACTGATCTTATTTTTTCTGTCAACTGGTCTACCTGGTCTATCTGTATATTTAAAGCCGGCAATAATCTGAGTACATTGGCATCACTTGAAGAACCTGTGAAGACCCGTTCTTTAAATACTAGTTGTTTTCTGAGTTCGGCGATGGCATTTTCAAACTGTACGCCTACTAGCAGGCCTTTGCCTCTGACTTCTTTTACCTCAGGGATATGGGTCATCTCTGCCATCAGATATTCTCCGACCTGGGCGGCATGCGCTATAAGATCATCGTCTTCGAAGATCTCCAAAACAGCCAAAGCTGCAACACATGCCAGGCGATTGCCACCAAAAGTAGTGCCCAATAAGCCATATTTAGGTTTTATATCCGGATGGATGAGTACGCCCCCTATTGGAAATCCATTGCCCATGCCTTTGGCCATCGTGATCATATCAGGTTCGATACCCTCGTGGTGTTGAAAAGCAAAAAACTTTCCACTGCGACCATAGCCACTTTGTATTTCGTCCAGTATGAGCAAAGTCTTTGTCTTTTTACAGGCTTGCTGCAATGCTGTCAAAAACTCACCGGAAGGAAGGTGGATCCCTCCAATGCCCTGGATGCCTTCCACGATCACACAAGTATATTCTTCGGTCATGATGGCTGCCACACTGGATTCGATATCATTGAGCTCACAAAAAGTGACTTCAAATGTTTTGTTGATTTCCGACTTGATCTTAGGGTCATCGGTCACATTGCAAGCAGCGGAGGTGCGTCCGTGGAAACTTTTTTTAAAGGAGAGTACCTTTTTGCGTCCATTTTGAAACGAAGCGAGTTTGATGGCATTTTCATTGGCTTCAGCACCACTGTTGACCAAAAACAATTGATACTGATCGCATCCACTCATCTTACCGAGCTTGGTCGCAAGTTCTTTTTGAAGTGAGTTGATGATACTGTTGCTATAAAATCCAAGTTTTTGAAGTTGTTTGGTCAACCGTTGTACATAATGCGGATGAGAGTGGCCCACCGAAATCACCGCATGGCCACCATAAAAATCCAGGTATTCTATGCCTTTAAGGTCATATACATAAGAACCACGACCTCTCACCGGCTCGATCTCGTAGAGAGGATATACATCGAATAAATTCATGGGACGAAATTAGGTATTTTTAAGAGAGACCGTACTGATACTATGGAATTTATTACGCAGAGACTCTTGCAGTTCCGTCATATGTTTCAGTACACACCTTTCCGGCATAAAGGAATTATCCATGAGTTAGTATCTTCGGGCTTTAAGCAATAATACGATGTCAGAAAACACTAAAATATTTATCAGTCGAAGAATACCGGAGTATGGTATCAATCTCCTCAAAGCAGAAGGATATGATCTTACGATTTGGAAAGCCGACTATCCAATCCCACAGGATGAACTGATAGCAGCCTGCAAAAATGCCGATGTCTTATTAAGCCTGGGTGAAAACAAAATCGATCCTCATTTTTTGAATGAATGTAAGCATCTCAAAATGATCTCACAGTTTGCAGTAGGCTATGACAATATTAATATACCCGAGGCCACCCGCCTGGGTATACCTGTAGGCAATACTCCCGAGGTGCTCAGTGATGCTACGGCAGATATAGCCTTTGGCCTGATGATCGCTGTTTCCAGAAAGTTTTTTTTCAATTATAAAAAAATCATTGATGGTGGCTGGGGAGCTTTTCAGCCCACTGCGCATCTCGGCCAGGAACTGCAAGGCAAGACCCTGGGGATATTTGGGCTTGGAGCGATAGGTATGGTCATGGCCCAACGATGCAAAGGCGCATTTGATATGAAGATCATCTACTGCAATCGCAGTCGCAATGAACAAGCAGAAAAAGCATTAGGCGCTCACCTCGTAACATTCGATGAATTATTGGCTCAGAGTGATGTATTGTCCGTGCACAGTGTATTGAGTGACGAAACCCGAGGCAAATTTGACAAAGGAACTTTTAGCAAAATGAAACCAACTTCCATTTTTATCAATACAGCCCGCGGAGGGGTGCACAATGAGACCGATCTGATCGAAGCACTGACTTTTGGTACTATCTGGGGAGCCGGACTCGATGTGACCAATCCCGAGCCCATGGATAAGAACAATCCCTTATTGTTGATGGAGAACGTGTGTGTATTGCCTCATATAGGATCTGCGACCATGGAGGCCCGGGATGGGATGTCGAGATTGGCTGCTGAAAACATCATCTCTTATCTGAAAAGTGGGACGATACCACATTGTGTCAATCCGTCTGTGTTAACGTAAGTTTGAATTCATACTTGATCAATTTATCCGGATTCATCGCTGATTTTAAACCCCTGGGCAAATAGTCCCAAAACTTCGGGATTGTTAGGCTTCCTTAGGACTTAATATGGAATGCTGTAAAAGGGGCACATAATGAAATTGCTTTGCAACTCTAAAATCATTCCAGTTCCCACACCATCAAATGGCTTGAAAAATCTACCCATTTACAAAACAGGTCATAGGTTCGGTTCTGAGGCCACATAGCTTCGTTAGTATAAACTCCGAAAAGTATATTTCTAAAAACAGCATCATAATTTCTCCTTATCCAGCCCTTTACATCTTTATGTTCTTCAAAATCAGGAATGAGGTAAACATCAGGCTCCATCATATCTTCTGACAGTTGATTCATTTCGATATCTGCCCAATCAAAAAAAGGTTTTTTTAGTTTGACCACTAGAGCGCATCGATGGGAAAGATGGTAAGCTTTTTTTTTATTTGCCATGATCGATTTATTTCACTTCATTGATCTCTAATACTACACTTTTCCTCCTAAGTGATATATTGGGATTAAACCCTATGGACATCAAAAAATCGCCGGAATAGGTCACCGACTCCTCTATCATAGACCTGGTCCCTGGATAGAGATTGAGCTCTTTGATACGGTATCTTTTATTAGCATCTAGTCCTTTTAGTTTTATAGGCTCGACCGTATAATTATAATCATATCTATTGGTCGTGAGATAATTAAACATGACAGCCCTGGACTTTGTATCATCTACAAACATCAAAGAGGCATAATCTGCTTCAAATGGATTGACCATACGATAGAGATCACCATAATTGACAATGGCTTTGATATTGTTATAATCTGAGATGGCCTGCTGAGCAGATTTTAAATCATTTTCACTCAACTTGTCCACTACGATGTCAAATCCCAACTTACCCATCATAGCTACATCACATCGATATTTCATACCGGCATTACTCCAGTCGGTGACATGATTACAATGGGCGATCGCAGGATAATAATAAGAGTTTTCCCACTGGATATAGACGCGCTCTATAGGATCCGTATTGTCACTGAGCCAAAACTCTGTGAAGTATTTTAAAGCTTCATAATCTACCCGACCTCCGCCGCCAGAACATAACATCATGTTTACTTTGGGATATTTCGCCCTGATACGATCCAATACCTTGTAGAGTCCTTTGACATAGTCTACATATAGTTTGGATTGTTTTTGATGGGTCCTTTCGAGATATTGAGAATGAGCATTATAGATGACGGCATTGCAATCCCATTTGATAAAAGCGATACCGGGATTTTTGGTAAATAAGGTATCCAATACTCCGAAAACAAAATTTTGAACAGCGGGATTGGTCAGGTCGAGGACCAGTTGGTTTCTGAAATACTGTTCGGGACGACTGGCTTCTTTGATGACCCAATCAGGATGCTTTTCGTACAGCTCACTTTTAGGATTGACCATCTCCGGCTCGACCCAGATGCCAAATTTTACACCGGCGGCTGTCGCTTCTTTGACAAGGTAGCCGATGCCATGAGGTAGTTTTTTTACATTTTCCTGCCAGTCTCCGAGGCCTGCATTATCTCCATTACGTGGGTATTTATTTGCAAACCACCCGTCATCCAGAAGAAACATATCCACACCTAGTTTTTTTGCACCTTTAAATAGTCCGACCAATTTGTTTTCATCAAAATCAAAATAAGTCGCCTCCCAATTATTGAGCAGGGTCATGCGAGGTCCTGCTCCGTCCATAAGCCGGTATCTCCTGGCCCAACGATGCAGGTTGATGCTGGCTGGTCCCTTGCCCTTGTCAGAATAAGTATAGATAAACGAAGGGGTTTTAAATTCTTCTTTTGCTGCCAGGGGATATTCGGAAGCATGTGGATTGATCCCTGCCAGTAGTCTGAGATGGTGGTAAGAATCGACTTCAAAGTCAAGTTTGAAATTGCCTGACCAAGCCAGTTGGCCAAGCAAGACACTGCCTTCTTCTTCAGTAGCAGGCCTGTCAAATGAAAGCTGAAAAGTAGGGGCTGCATACAAATCGGCGCGTGTGCCCAGCTTTGAGTCTATAGTCTTGATACCATGGGTGAGTTTTTCCTGTTCGGGCCTCATCTCCTGTGCCCAGGTCCCATGATAGCTGGTGAGATAATAATCGTTGGCGATCAAATACAAGTTGGCAGAGGCGTATTTTTCGAGTTCAATGCCTGAGGTACCATTATTTTTGATGGTAGTCCACTGTTCAATGACATTTTCCAGGGCATAGGTTTTGTAGTATAAAGTGACTTCTACGGGATAGACTTCATCTTTGAGCTTGATGGTTGTGAGGCTGACATTGTCATCGATCTTCTGGGTGGCATGTGATAGATATTTAAGCTCGAGCGAGGTATTGTCATCCGCGTGGGTGACCTGAAGGGCAGGTTCTACCAGGTTGGTGGAACCACTCGAACTATATACATTATTATAGACACCGGCATTGCCATCATTCATTCGAGTCTGGGAGGCAATAAGGCTGTAGTCGCCTGGCTGGTGGAGTCGTTTTCCAAAATATGTGGTGAGTAGCCGGTTAGATAGGTCAGTGGCCAGGATGAGGGCATTGTCTTTAGTTTCTATGGAGATGAGGATGGGCGCTTGACCTTGAATTGGTTCACTCCAGCTCAATAAAAAGTAAATACTTATCACGAGAAATCTAAAACATTTAAAACTCATTTTGAAATATTTTATGGTCAGGTAATATACTTCAATTAGATTTAATGGAGGTTCTTCTGTAACTGGTCCCATGGATTTTCGAATCAATCAAAGTATCTGTATAGACCTTGCTTCGGAGGACAAAGGTTACTCTTTACTACTTCTTCCGCTTCCGGGCTCCAAAATGCTTCAGCAAAGTCACTTCTTTGTCAGTCAAATGCCTGAAATGTCCTCTGGGGATATCCTTTTTATTCAAGCCGGCATAGGCTACCCGATCGAGTTTAGTGACTTCGTAGCCGAGGTATTCGAAGATGCGACGGACTATTCTGTTTTTGCCAGAATGGAGAGTAATACCTACTTCATTTTTAGGAGCACCATCGATATGGGAGACCTGATCAACTTCTGCTGGTCCGTCTTCGAGCATGATGCCCTGTGCGATGCGTTCCAGGTCGGTGAGTGGAACATTTTTATCAAGGATCACATGATATATCTTTCGGACCTCACTGCTAGGATGACTCAAAGTTTTGGCCAGATCACCATCATTGGTCAATAATAACAAACCCGTCGTCATCCGATCCAGTCGACCTACGGGATATACTCGTTCCTGGATTTTCATAGCCACTAAATCGAGGACGGTTTTGCGGCCTTTTTCGTCTTTGGAGGTGGTGATGGTATCCTTGGGTTTATTCATCAGCAGGTATACCATATTAGTCTCAGGCTTGAGGATCTTACCCTGGTATGTGACCCTGTCTTTTGGTTGGACCCGATATCCCGGTTCCAGGACTTCGTTGCCATTGACCCATACTTTGCCATTTTTTATGAGTTCATCCGCAGCGCGTCGGCTGGCAAAACCACATTGAGCGACATATTTATTTAGCCTGATATCTTCCTCATCGCCATGCGTGCTGGAAGGTGTTGGTGGTGCAACCTTGGCTTTTTTGGTATTTTTTCTGATCAAAGTATTTTTCTATTAGTCTGGCTCAAATCCCAGGATGATACTAAACTTACCATAGCTACCCAGTTTGCCTTTAGAAGCTTCCGGCACTATTTTATCAAAACCAAAACCATAATCAAATCCTAAAAGTCCAAACATCGGCAAGAACACCCGCATACCCAAACCTCCGGTTCTTTTCAATTCAAATGGGTTGTAATTTTTGCTTCCTATCCAGGCATTACCCCCTTCGAGGAAACTTAAGAGAAATATAGAGGAACTCGGATTGAGGGTCAAAGGATATCGAAGCTCCATAGTAAACTTATTGAATATAGTAGCTCCTCCATTAGAAGCCTCATTGGCTGCCAGGTCAGCTACCTCATATCCGCGAAGTGCGAGGATGTCCCGACCGGTGACCCCATAGTTTTGATTGCTGAGGCCGTCTCCTCCGAGTTCGAATCGTTCGAAGGGCGTGAGGCCCACTTTTTTATTATAGAAACCCAGGAGGCCCATTTTGGCCTGCATTTTGAGTACGAGCTTACCGATAAGCGTAGCGTACCACTGTGCATCCAACCTCCATTTATGATATTCTACCCATTTGTATAGTTCCTGTGGGGTTCCATCCGTATTGGGGGCTTTGCCCAGCAGCGAATACGGAGGGGTCAAAGCAATGGTCAACGAAATATTGGTACCAAATCTTGGGAACAAAGGGTCATAAATCGTGTTACGGGCAAATGTTTGTTTAATACTAAAGTTATTATAGCTACCGCCGAGGATAGGCTGACGAGTGCGAGGATCTACGAAAGACCTGTCTGAACCCAGGCTACCGCTGATATTGATATTCTCGATATTGAGGGTAGTATTAGTAACAAAATTGTCATCAGGCCATCGAAGCTGTGAGCCCAAACCGATGTAACCCCTGGCTATCTGTAATTTACCTAAGCCAAACAATTCCTGATTAAACTTGGTCAAAAAGGCTCCAAGCGTGAAGGAATTGGCTTTTTTGCCTCCTAACCAGGGTTCAGTAAAGGAGAAATTGTATGATTGATAAAACTTGCCATTGGATTGACCCCTGAGCGATAACTTTTGGCCATCACCGGTAGGCAGCGGATCCCATTGTTTTTTATTGAAAAGGTTGCGAACTGCAAAATTGTTAAAAGTCACTCCCAGCGTACCAATGACACCCTGGAAACCTCCCCAGCCAGCAGACAATTCCAATTGGTCAGAAGGTTTTTCTTCTACGGAGTATGTAATATCTACAGTGCCTCGTTCTGGGTTGACATCAGTACCGATATCTACTGTTTCTTGATTGAAGTAGCCCAGATTGATGATCTGCCGTTGGCTACGGATGATATTGGATCGGCTGAATTTTTCGCCTGGTCTTGTCCTAAGTTCGCGCCTGATGACATGCTCATGCGTACGATCATTGCCTACGATGCTCACTTTGTCTATGGTGGCCTGTGGTCCTTCGTAGATGCGCATTTCCAGATCGATACTGTCACTATTGATGGATACCTCGACTGGTTCGACCCTGAAAAACAAATACCCATCATCCATATACAAGCTACTTACATCGCTTCCATCCTGGCTAAATCGAAGCCGTTGGTCTAAAAGTTCCTGGTTGTAGATATCTCCTTTTTTGATTCGTAAATAAGCATTAAGTTGTTTCGCTTCATGGATTGAGTTTCCTTTCCAGGTGATGTCACCAATATAGAACCGAGGGCCTTCGTCAATAAACAATTCGAGCTTTAGTGCTCCATCTTCCGTACGCCATACACTGTCTTTGGCTATGCGCGCATCTCTAAAGCCAACTGTGTTGTAATACTTGATCAGTTTTATTTTATCTTTTTCGAAGTCAGCCTTGACGAGTTTAGATTTGCCGAAGATTTTTCCTTTTTGCTTGGTATCAGACATCTTACTTCTAAGCTTTTTATCTGTCACCTGGACATTGCCATTGATGATGATTTCATCTATTTTAACTCGCTCTTTAGTATCTATTTCAAATTCCAAGACTACGGCATTGCGCATCTTGGTATCCCTTTTTTCGAGTACTTTGACCCCAACATCATAATATCCTTTATCCCGAAAATACGATTTGATCTCGTTGATTGCAGTTTGTTTTTTACTCTCATTGACCACATCATTTTTGCCGACGAACCGCTTTAGTTTATTATTGAGTTCCTCATGTTGTGATTTTTTGATCCCGGTATAGCTATAGCGAGCCAGGCGAGCTTTTTCTTCCAGATGAATTTCGAGGTCCATCACGGAGCCATCGATGCCGGCATTGATGATATCGACTTCAGTAAAAAGTTTCAGATTCCAAAGAGAACGAATTGCTTTTTGAATTTCAGGTCCAGGCACTGTGATTTTAGAACCGCTTTTGAGCCCGGTGACCCCTATGATCGCATTGGCATCACTATTGAAGGTGCCGGTGACAGTGATCTTGCCTATCTCATAAGGCTTAGCAAGATCATAATCCATAAAAGGAAGTACAGTGTCTTGCTGGCTGTATGATACTACGGTTGCGAAGAGCAGGAAGATAGCGAAAAGCAAAAATTTACTGAATATTTTCATTGTAACACCGTGATGGATTTGATATAAACGATTTCGATTTTCAATCATTCCCTGAAAGATTGTCTTTTTAACATTGTTTTAATTGTTTGCTTTATGCTCAGTAATCAATTGTTCTGAAGTCTTGCCAAACCTGCGTTCGCGATGCTGAAAAGAAGCGATTGCGGTCCAAAAATCTTCTTTTCGGATATCCGGCCAATAAACCGGTGAAAAATAAAGCTCAGTATAAGCGCACTGCCACAACAAAAAGTTGCTCAACCGCTGCTCTCCACTGGTACGAATCATCAGATCCGGATCAGGATAGTCTTTGGTGGTGAGCTCTGCCCGGATACTTTCCTCTGTGATGTCATCGGGAGAAATGAACCCTTGGGCTACATTCAAAGAAATGCGTTTGGTGGCTTCAGTGAGTTCCCAACGCGATGAATAATTGAGGGCAAGTATCAGCTGCATACCTGTATTATGTGCGGTGTCTGCTATCCCTTTCATCAAAGCATCGTAGGAGGCCTGAGGTAATGAATGAAGGTCACCAATAGCCTTTAGCTGAATGTTATTATCATTTAGTGTCTTCACTTCGACTCCAATGGTTTCAACCAACAAAGACATGAGTGCATTAACCTCAATGGCAGGTCTGTTCCAGTTTTCAGTAGAAAAAGCATAGAGAGTAAGGTATTTAATACCGATCTCAGCCGCTGCTTCCGTACACTCCCTGACTGCTTTGACCCCATTGTGGTGGCCAAAGATCCTGGGCATGCCATGATCCTGGGCCCATCGACCGTTGCCATCCATGATGATCGCCACATGTTGTGGCAGCTTGGTGGTATCTATTTCTGATTTGCTGGCCATGCCTGTTTCTAAAGAAATTGGGTGCAAAAGTACTTAAAATACAGATGGTTACCATAAAAATTTTACGGAAGGCTTGAATCAATGTGGTTATCAATTGTTAGCTGGAAGGTAATAACATGGGCTTAGGATTACATGAACAGATTTTGGAGAAGCTTTCAAAAAAAATTACAGTTATTAATGCACCTCCCCTGAGTACGGCCTATAGATTATTTAATCGATTAAGTATTATCTTCGATATGCTATCAGACCCTACCGTAAGCTGGCCTTGAATCCTAATACCTTATGTCAAATTTGATTAAATATCTTAGCCCATACCTTGTAGCAATAGTCATCCTTGTTTCACTCAACTTATTGTTTTTTTCTCCAGAGCTCAGTGGTAAGGTATTACAGCAAAGTGATATGATAAACAATACCGGCATGGCCCATGAAGCTAAACAGTATTTTGAAAAAACAGGGAAAGTAACCTATTGGACCAATGCCATGTTTGGCGGGATGCCCACGTACCAAATCTATGTGCCCCAGACCAGGCCCAGTTTATTTTGGTCAATGACCCGATGGTTGGGCCTTTCTTTTACCGGATCATTGAAGTACTATTTGATTTTGTCCCTGGCAGCATTTATTGGTTTGTGCTGTTTGAGTTTAGGGCCCTGGCTTTCATTGCTTGGAGCCTATTCGATTACATTTGCGGCCAATCATATCGTGCTGGTAGGTGCCGGTCATCTCACTAAAATAGCTGCATTGGGTTTTGTTCCCCTCATCTTCGTCGGACTACACTTGCTTTTTAATAAAAATTGGAAGCTCGGTTTTCTGGTTTTTACTTCCGGATTGGCGGGTAGTATCAGCATGAATCATATCCAAATGACCTATTACGCTGGCATGCTGGTTACGATTTATATAATTTTCGAGTGCTTCCAAAGATCAAAGGAGAAAAAAATAAATACCTTGATTCGTCCGGGATTGGCTATTGCTGCGGGAGTAATTATTTCGTTTTTGGCTAACTTTTCGTTATTGATGGGCTTGCAATCGTATGCCAAAGATACCATGAGAGGAGGCGCTATATTGCATACGGCTGTGGCACAAAATACAGCCAGCAACAGTGCCAGTAGTAAATCGGGACTTGGCTGGGATTATGCAATGCAATGGAGTGAAGGATTCTCTGACCTACTGTCTATATGCATTCCTGGAGCTGTAGGTGGATCCAGCAATGAAACATGGTCAAAGGAATCTAAAATGGCTCAAGCTTTGGTAAAAAATGGGACTGCAATCAATGAAAACTTTAAACTACCTCTATACTGGGGTAAGCTGCCTTACACAGATGGACCAGACTATGCCGGGATATTATTGATCCTTACTTTTGTCATGGGATTGGTCCTGATCAAGGGTCCCATCAAATGGTTTGCGTTAGTTAGTGCAATAGTATTAATCCTCCTTTCCTTGGGTTCACATTTTTCATTGATTAATAAATTGGTATTCAATTACCTACCTTATTACAATAAATTCAGAGCTCCCAATTCCATTTTAAACGTTCTCACTGTTTTGATACCCCTGTTTTCAATGTACAGTTTGAATGATTTTATTAAACAAAACTGGACACAGGAAAAGTTGCTTCGGTTATTTAAATGGACGGTTTTGCCTTTGATCATATTGTTGTTGGTCGTAGCGTTGTTTGGTCCATCACTATTTAATATGAGATCTGATTTGGGTGATCCGGATTGGAAAAACAACAAGGGTTTATACCAGGCGTTATTAGATACACGTGCTGGTTATTTGAGATCAGATACGATCAGGTCACTCGCCATCCTGATTGCAGGAGCAGGCTTAATGTATTTTTTTGGGCTAAAAAAAATCAAATTCAATGATTTCTTATTGGCCTTCGGGCTGTTGATCGCCATGGATCTCTGGATGGTGGCAAAACGGTATGTCAATGCCTCCGATTTCCAGGCTGAATCTTTTGAAGAGTCTAATTTTAAACCTACCCTGGTAGACCAGGAGATACTAAAAGATCCTGATCTTTCCTATAGAGTATTAGACCAGAGTGTGAGTACTTATACCTCGTCGAGGCCTTCCTACTTTCACAAAGCCATTGGTGGCCATAGTCCCGCCAAACTAAGAAGGTATCAGGATATGATCGATTTCTATTTTAGTAAGAACGATATGACCGCCTTAAATATGATGAATACAAAGTATTTTATCAATGAAAAAGGGGCTTTGCAAACTAACTCCGGTGCCATGGGCAATGCTTGGTTTGTTGATACCGTCCTAACCGTATCCACTCCTGATGAAGAAATTGCATCCATTAAAAACATTGATCCTGCTAGTCAGGCTATTTTCCTGGCATCCGATTTTGACCACTTAGAGATCCCTTTACGATTTAATAAGGAAGGCCACATCACATTGACAAGGTATGCCCCTAATGAACTTCAATATATGTCTCAGACCAAAGATCAACAATTGGCGGTATTTTCCGAAGTGTGGTATGGCCCGAATAAAGGCTGGCATGCCACAATAGATGGGATGCCAGCCGAACACTTCCGTGTCGATTATCTTTTAAGGGCGATGCTTGTGCCGGCAGGAAACCATACCATCGAGTTTAGATTTGAACCAGATCAGATTAAATCAAACCAACTTGTCTCGTCTATCTCAGGTACAATATTTGGGGTGATACTGCTGATATCAATTGGCTTTGGCATTAAACAGCTGGTGGAAAAACCTGATGAGACAGTAGGCATTGTACCTTTATCAAATCCCAAGATGAAACTTAAATGAATGGTCTGGAACAAAAATATCAATTCTGGCTCAGCATTGTTACAGTCTGTTACAACGATGAAAAAAACTTAACCAGGACATTGGATAATCTGCGAAGACAACCAAAAGATCATGTACAAATAATCGTTATAGATGGGGGCTCTGAGGATAATTCAAAAAATATTATTCAAGCCAATCTGGATTTGATCTCTGACTGGGTAAGTGAAAAAGATAAAGGTCTATATGATGCGATGAACAAGGGCATTCAAATGTGTAGAGGACAATACATCGTGTTTTTGAATGCAGGAGATGTATTTCACGATGATCATGTCTTACCTTATGTCTTTCAAAATCATCAAAATGCGGACATACTGTATGGAGATGCCATCTTCGTGCATCAAGACGGATCTTATAAAAGCCCCAGACATAAAATAATTCCAAAATCACTCAACTGGAAGAGTTATAAAAAAGGTATGGTGATTTGTCATCAGGCTTTGTTTGTAAAATCAAGCATTGCAGTCTTATATAATACGACATATAAGGTTTGTGCTGATTTAGATTGGGCTATTCGAAGTACTAAAAAAGCCGCCTCTACCTGCAACCTTGAGATCACAGTTTGTGATTTTCAAGATGACGGCATTTCGAGTCGCAAAAGAATACAAGCGCTTATCGAAAGATGGCGAATCCTGAGCCATCACTACGGGTTTTGGCAAACCTTTTGGAACCACCTGAGCATTCCTCTTGCCTTTATAATTTGGAAAAGTCATAGATTCAGAACGTTAAAATGGTCTTCAGTGCGCAGTTTCATCCATCACTTCACTGTAAAGCTTTAAATAGGGCTTTAAGTTTTCTGTGTCATTAAATTTTAACGTTGCCCTGGTGCTAATGGTTTCTCTATTGAATATAGTGCGCTGCTGCACAAATTTTAAAATAGCGTCAGCAAAATCTTGAGCCGATTGCCTATAGGTTAAAAAACCATCCATTCCATCTTCAATCATTTCTGGTACTCCGCCTACGTTGAAAGCAATGACTGGAGTGCCACAAAGCAGCGACTCTGCGATAGTGTTAGGGGCATTATCACAGATAGATGGATGCATTAAAATCTCGGCTGCATTATAAAGTTCAGCCATCTCGACTTGTTTTTGCACATAGTTCACTTTAGTGTATGTGATATCATTCAAAAAGATATCATCTAAATCTTTTCCAACAAGGGTACAATGAAAGTTATCCTGAGGCAACAATTTGATGGCCAATTTTAATAACCCAAATCCCTTTGATTGTATTTTGAACGAATGCACCACAAATAACAAATTGATTTTATGCGATGGGATATTCCATTTGTTTTTACAATACACCGGATCCCCAATCTTAAATACATTAGGATCGTACACATTAGGCAAATAAAAATGTGCCAGATTCTTAAATATTAAACTTTTAGCTGATTGATTCAACATCCACCTGGAAGGCGCTGCTATCAAGAGTTTTTTAAAATTTTCGATGGCTTGTTTTTTAATTATAAAATATGTTTCAGCAGCCTGGGGTTGATTGGTTGAACCTATTTGAGGACAAGTGGTGCATCCAGTTATAAAACCGGAACAGTGGTGTGCATAATGGCACCCACCTGTGAATGCGTTCATATCGTGTAACGACCATACAACTGGTTTGTTGATATAATTAAAGAAATTTTGATAGTCCAGAAAATGCGAAGTCCAATGAAGGTGAACAATGTCAGCTGCTTGTATGATGTCGGCAACCTCCGGGCGAAATAATGAATGAGGTGAAGTAAAAAGTACCGTATCCTGTGAATACCCGTCATTAGGAGGGAACAAACCTCTTAACAAATAGTTTTCCAGTAAATAATCCATATAATGATGCACCGATTTGTGCTTCAGGTATGCATAATGATTTTTTAATTGAGTAGAATGGTAGTATTTTGACAAAAAAGTAGAATGTATCCCCATCCGAAGTAAGGCATAATGCAAATTTTTTGAAGCCTGAGCTGCTCCACCCACATCGTTGCTATTTACATGTACTACTTTCATATTATTCCCTCAAGCATTGTCAGTCCAAAGCTAAAGCTAACCCCAGATAGATCGGGAAACTATTTTTTTGAATGGGTCGTAGCTTGAAGGATCTGTAGATAAAACTTGTATATTCAATGGCATATTTATAAATTTCTGAATCCTAGACAAGAGAGATCGATGACCCATTAAATTATTGTAACTAAACTTTCTATTTCCCATCAATGTTTGAAACGCCCATACTCTTTTTGGTTTTTAACAGGCCTTCTGCCACCAGGGTAGTGTTCAACCAATTGCGCGAGTGTCGGCCTATGCATCTCTATATAGCCGCAGATGCCCCTAGACCGGAGATTGCAGGTGAATTTAAATTATGTGAGGAAGTCAAAAAAATTATTTCCGAAGTCGATTGGCCTTGTAAGGTGCACCATCTTTTCAGGGAACAGCATCTTGGTTGCAAATTGGCGGTGAGTGGCGGTATAAATTGGTTTTTTGAAACAGTAGAAGCCGGTATAATTCTGGAAGATGATTGCATGCCCTCTTTAAGCTTTTTTACCTTCTGTGCAACAATGTTAACAAACTACAGCTCCTATCCGAATGTATTCCATATCACAGGAAATAATTTTCAGCAAGGCATTCCGAGGGGTTTAAGTTCTTATTATTTTTCAAAATATGCACATATCTGGGGTTGGGCTACCTGGCGGCGGGCATGGAATCAGTACCATCTGCAGCTGACCAATTGGAGTCAGTACAGCAAAAGCGCAGATTTTAAAAAATGGTTTACCTCAAAGAAAGAATTTTCATTCTGGAGTAAGAAATTTAACACCTACCATCAAAATCCTGATATTAACAACTACTGGTCCTTACAATGGCAATATGCCTGTTGGTATCATGATGCATGGACTATTACACCACAAAAAAACCTGGTCACCAATATTGGAATTGGTAGTGGCACCAACACAACCATTTATTTGAAACACTTAATCATCCCGGCCGAGCCACTGCTAGCGCCTTATACAACGCCAACTGAAAAAACTTTAAATTTGGAGGC
>OCTV010000247.1_pt1 | contig 21564 bp, 18 predicted proteins | sample 1539101 | NCBI WGS metagenome assembly OCTV01 (sample SAMEA3991422, study PRJEB22521) | metagenome | biome: anthropogenic terrestrial biome; feature: sewage plant; material: sludge | place: Sweden | collected 2012-09-26 | reverse complement strand
GAATTATGCAAGCAAACAGCCTGCGGAATTAAGGTTTATAAGTTATGTGAATATAACAAAAAAACGATAGCCAACATGCCATTTTAATAAAATTAAATAGTCGTTTCTTTCATATTTAGTTTAATTCTGCTATCTTTGCAGAGTTTTAAAACATATTTATAATATTAATACTAACGATTTTACTATTTTATGGATAAAATAAGTTATGCTCTCGGCATAGGTATTGGCCGCCAGCTAGCGCAGATGGGCGCATCAAAATTAAACATAGATGATTTTGCACAAGCTATTAAAGACGTCATTTCTAATAACGATTTAAAAGTTTCTGACAAAGAAGCACAAGAACTTGTACAAAACTTCTTTGCAGAGCAGGAAGCAAAACAGAATGCTGAAGCTGAAGCTCATGGCAAAGTTGCAAAAGATGAGGGTGAAAATTTCCTTGCCGAAAACGGCAAAAAAGAGGGTGTTATCACAACCGCTTCTGGCTTGCAATATCAAATTCTGCGCGAAGGTAACGGAAAAGCTCCTAAAGCTACCGATCAGGTAGAGTGCCACTATGAAGGAACACTTATCAACGGTACAAAGTTTGATAGCAGCTACGACCGCGGCCAAACAGCAACATTCCCGCTCAATGGTGTAATAGCAGGTTGGACAGAAGGTCTACAACTTATGCAAGAAGGTGCAAAATATCGCTTCTTCATACCTTACACACTTGGTTACGGTGAGCGTGGCGCAGGAGCATCTATTCCTCCATACGCAGCATTAGTATTCGATGTAGAATTAGTAGCAGTGAAATAATTAATCCTTAAATACAAATAATGAAAAAAATCATTTTGGTAGCGCTCGTTGCTATTGCAGCCGCTACATTTATGTCATGTGGAAACTCCACTCCTAAGGCAGACCTTAAGAGCGATGTAGATTCGATGAGTTATGCAATGGGAATGTCTCAGACTCAAGGTCTGAAAGACTTCTTAGTAGGTCGTATGAAGGTTGACACAACTTACATGGATGAGTTTATAAAAGGTCTTAACGATGGTGCTAATGCTGGTGATGACAAAAAGAAGGCTGCTTACTATGCTGGTATTCAGATTGGTCAACAGATTTCAAACCAAATGATAAAAGGTATCAACACTGAGGTTTACGGTCAAGACTCAACAAAGAGTATCTCTCTTAAAAACTTTATGGCTGGTTTCGTTGCAGGAACAACAGGTAAAACTGGTGATATAAAGATGACGATCGCTCAGGCACAAATGATTGCCCAGAGCAAGATGATGCTGATTAAGAGCAAGAACATGGAAAAGCAGTATGGTCCTAACAAGGCAACTGGCGAGAAATGGCTTGCTGCAAACAAGACTAAAGCAGGTGTAAAGACTCTTCCTTCTGGTGTTCAGTATAGAGTTATTAAGGTAGGCAACGGTCCTCTTCCAAAAGACACATCTACAGTAAAGGTAAATTATGAAGGTCGCACTATAGACGGTAAGGTATTTGACAGTTCTTACAAGCGCGGTCAGCCTATTACTCTTCGTGCAAACCAGGTTATCAAAGGTTGGACAGAAGCACTTGTTCACATGCCAGCTGGTTCTGTATGGGAAGTTTATATTCCACAGAATCTTGCTTATGGAGATCGTGAACAGGGTCAAATCAAACCTTTCTCAACTCTAATCTTTAAGATAGAGCTTTTAAGTGCAGGAAAATAAACCATCATTTAATCGTAAATGAAAAAGAAATATATTATTGCGCTCGTCATTATGACGAGCGCTACTTTTAGTCTAGTTCAGGCTAAAGACAAGAAAGACAAGAAAATTAAGACTGTAACTGTTGAGCAGAACGTTCCAGTAAAGCTAGTAAGCCCTTCTGATTCTATTAGTTATGCTGCCGGTATGGCTGCAACAGACGGACTTATTCCTTATCTTCAGCAGCAACTTGGTGTTGACACAGCTAACATGGCTGAATTTGTTAAGGGATTCAAGGAAGCACAGCTTCGCGTAAAAGATCCAGCTTTCAAGGCTTATTCAGCAGGTATGCAGATTGCAAGTATGGTAAACGACCGTATAATGCCTAATATGAAGACAGACTTCGTGGGATCAAACGATTCTATCAACGGAGCTGCTTTCAATGAAGGTTTTATCGCTGCGTTAAACAACGACTCTACCTTGTTTTCACAGAAGGTAGCAAGCAAGATGTATAGCGACAAGCGTACAGCTATTCGCGACAGCAAAAACGCTGTATACAAAAAAGAAAACGAAGATTGGTTAAAGACAAATGCCAATAAGGAAGGCATGAAGTCCACTGCTTCAGGCTTGCAGTATAAAGTTCTTGTTGCAGGTAAAGGTGTAACTCCAAAGGCAACAGACAAAGTAACGGTGAAATATGAAGGCCGAATGATTGACGGAACTGTTTTTGACAGTAGCTATAAGCGCAATCCACAAACCACCTCATTCCATTGCAATGAGGTTATAAAGGGTTGGACGGAAGCATTGACTATGATGCCAGTAGGCAGCAAATGGGAAATATGTATTCCTCAGGAACTTGCTTACGGGTCTCGTCAAGCAGGTCAAATTAAGCCTTATTCTACTCTTGTATTTACTGTTGAGTTAATTAGCATAGATAAATAATTTGTCATTAAATAATTAAAAAATGCGCGATTATCGAAAGATTTTCGCGCATTTTATTGCTTGATTTAATATTTTTACCTATATTTGCTATCACAATGATAAGCCTTTTGATAAAACAACAATAACAAAATATAATAAAAATGGATAAGATTGATAATCTTGACAAAAAAATACTGAGCATTCTATCTAAGAACGCCCGTATTCCTTTTAAAGACGTAGCTGCTGAGTGCGGAGTCTCTCGTGCAGCCATTCATCAGCGTGTACAGCATTTGATGGAAAATGGTATTATTACCGGTAGTGGCTTTGACGTAAATCCAAAAAGTTTAGGTTACTCTACATGCACTTATGTAGGACTAAATCTTGAAAGAGGAAGCATGTATAAGAATGTGGTCCAACGACTAATCAACATTCCTGAAATCATAGAGTGCCATTTCACTACTGGTCCTTACACTATGCTTTTAAAGCTTTACGCACAGGACAACGAGCAATTAATGGATTTACTTAACAACAAATTGCAAAGTATTCCTGGAGTTGTGTCAACAGAAACCCTAATTTCACTTGAACAAAGTATTAAGCGTGAGATACCAGTAAATATCGACGCAGAATAATGACAAGACAATTTCATCTGGAATCATATCTCGATGAGATATATTCAGAATTTCCAGAGTCCAATCATCAACCGATTATTGGGCTCACTGCTAATTATAGTGACATAGATGCCACTATACGTAGTGCATATTATAAACAAATAGTAAAAGCTGGCGGAACACCTATCATTATTCCACCTGTTGCTGACAAAAACGTTATCATAAATACACTAGAGCGAATTGATGCTCTTGTGCTTACAGGCGGTGCAGACTATAATCCTTTGTGGGCTGGAGAACAGCCTATAAAAGAATTACATAATATAAATAAGGAACGCGACTTAGCAGAACTCCTTACAACACGATTAGCTTACAATCGCCAAATCCCTATGCTTGGAATATGCCGTGGCATACAGACTCTTGTCATGGCTCTTGGCGGAAGAGTAGAACAGGATATTGAAAATCCGTTAGTTAAGGAAGACAAATCACTTGGAAAACACATTAAACATTCACAGGATGCTGATAGGTCTGAACCTACACATGTTGTAAATATAGAAAATAACAGTGTGCTTTCAGATATATATGGAGACTGTGCTTTTGTAAATACATTCCACCATCAAGCTGTTGCCGCTCCAGGTAGCAAATTCAATGTAGTCGCAACTGCTCCAGACGGAGTTATTGAGGCTATTGAAAGTTCTGAATACAAATCTATAATAGGTGTTCAGTGGCATCCAGAATGGCTTGGCGATGAAGGATTGAAGTTGTTTACATGGCTTGTTGAACGTGGTGAAGAATTTAATAAAGCAAAACAGTTGCATAACAAAATTCTCACCCTTGATTCTCATTGCGATACTCCAATGTTTTTCCCTCAGGGTGTGAAGTTTGATCATCGTGACTCACGCATACTTTATGATCTTCATAAAATGTATGACGGACATCAAGATGCTGTTACAATGGTTGCGTATCTACCACAAAAGCCCAAACCTGGAGAAATACCAGAAGGAATGTCTCCAAAACAATACGCTGACAGTATATTCAATCAGATTGACAATATAATAACAGCAAAGAGCAATTATGTTTCATTAGCTCGCACTCCAGAAGATCTTTATCGCAATAAAGCAGAAGGCCGCAAGAGCATAATGCTTGGTATAGAAAACGGTTTAGCTATCGAAAACGATATAAAGAACGTTGAGCATTTTGCAAAACGCGGTATCGTTTATATTACACTTTGTCACAATGGAGACAATGACATTTGTGACAGTGCACGTGGAAAGAACACCCACGGTGGCGTAAGTGAATTTGGAGAAAATGTAATAAAAGAGATGAACCGACTAGGCATCATGGTTGACCTCAGTCATGGTGGCGAGAAAAGTTTCTACGATGCCCTTGACATCAGTTCTACTCCTATCGTTTGCAGTCACAGTAATGGTAAAGCATTATGTGATGTACCAAGGAATCTGAGCGACGATCAGATGCGTGCATTGGCAGCAAAAGGAGGCGTAGCACAAATAACAATGTATCATGGTTTCTTGCGCAAAGAAGGCGAGGCTAGTATTCTTGATGCAGTAGCTCATCTTGAGCACGCAATAGATATAATGGGCATTGAACATGTAGGTATCGGTACGGATTTCGATGGTGACGGTGGAATAGCTGGTTTGGCAGATGCTTCCGAACTAATCAATTTTACGATAATGATGTTACGTCGTAAATACAAAGAGGAAGATATTCGCAGTATATGGGGCGGCAATTGGCTTAGGGTCATGAATATGGTTCAGAAACAAAAATAACAATTGCCCACTTATTAACATTATTATATTATGAGAAAATATATGAAGATAGGAATAGGATTGGCTGTTGCCGCTGTTTTAGGAGGTAGTGCATACTATTATAAGAGCGCAAAAAACAATATCGCAGACACCGATGCAACAGAAGAAGTAGAAAAAACACAACCTGTTGGACCGTCTTTTAATGCTGACAGCGCATATTTTTACACTAAAGCACAGTGCGATTTTGGCACTAGAGATATGAATAGTGAAGGTCATGACCGCTGTGCAGAATGGATTATCGCTAAATTTAAACAATATGGCTGCAAGGTTGAAAGTCAGAAGGCTGATCTTAAAGGCTATGACGGTACAATTCTCAAAAGTCAAAATATCATAGCAAAAATAAATCCAGAAGCAACTACACGTATTCTTATTTGTGCTCATTGGGATAGTAGACCTTGGGCTGATAATGATCCTAACAAGGCTAATTGGAAGAAACCCATTTTAGCTGCCAACGATGCTGCAAGCGGAGTTGCCGTAATGCTAGAATTAGCACGTTTGTTAGATAGTCAGAAAGGCAAGAAAGGAGCACTTAATTCACAATTAGGAATTGATTTAGTATGCTTTGACGCAGAAGATTGGGGAACTCCACAATGGGCTAATGTTCAAGATGACGGCAGTAGTTGGGCTCTTGGTGCACAATATTGGAGCAAGAACTTACCACAAGGTTACGAGGCACGTTATGGCATTCTACTTGATATGGTAGGTGGCGCTGGTGCACAATTCCATCAAGAAGGCATGTCTAAGCAATATGCTCCAGAGATTGTCAATAAGGTTTGGAAGGCTGCACGCCAAGTTGGTTTCGGTTCATTCTTCCCAAATAGTGACGGAGGCATGATAACAGATGACCATATTCCTGTAAATCAGGATGCTAAGATTCCTACGATAGACATAATTCCATATTATCCAGACTGCAAGCAAAGCTGCTTTGGACCTACATGGCACACACTAGCTGATAATATGGATAATATAGATAAAAACACGTTGAAGGCTGTTGGCCAAACTCTGGTCCAAGTACTTTGGACAGAACGTTAAAGTTGTCCAGCCTCAACCATCAATACGACTCTCTCGGTTAGCCTGTCTACTCCGTTAGGGTCGTATTTTTTTGCAAGACTAGCTCCAAATGTCCATGCAAAAGCCTGATAGAATCCTGCACGCACAGGACCAAGAACTGCCTGAAGAGCACCATAAGCCGAACTTCCGCATTCTCGATAAACAAGTTTTATCAATAATTTTCCTTGCGCATAAGTAAGCTTTTTCATTCTTGGAGAGTATTCTTTCTTTATACTTTCCTCAACATATTTAAGGTGCTTGTCTCGAGCTTTTTTGTTTGGAAGAGTCTGTAAATAATCATACGTTTCAACGATAATTTGGTTCACTTCCTTAGCAATTGGCAATACCTTCTTAACATTCATAACGAGAAGATTGTATGCCATGCGTTGTTTGGGATCACTAAAAACTGGCTGTGGAAAAACATAAACGTTGTTTAACTCCACGTATTGTATTGAATCACCTCCCATAAGCACTTTCCCAACCTTCACCATTGGCACAAAAGTTGGATTATTCATGTCTACCTGCATATCTTCAGGATTGACATGACCAGGTTTGTCATTGACTATTTGGGCATTACCACTAAGTACAGATATGACAAACATAAATACTATGAGTAATCTACTTTTCATAACAGCGCAAAAGTAATTATATTTTTGCATACGAAGAAATAATTTCCATTTAATTTGTTTAATTGCGCCAATTAGGCTAATTTTGCACTGTTTAATAACAGCTAAAACATAGAATATTACCGTGAGAAAAATATTAAATTGTATTTTACTTATCACATCAATAAACTATTCTACCACATTATATGGACAAAACGAACAGAGTTGGGAAGAATGCTATGATGAGATTCATTCAATAGACGGACAAGAGGACGTTAACACCGAAGCAGATTATGATGTTCTGAGTGAACTAGCTTCGCATCCAATAAACATCAATACAGCCACTCGTGAAGATCTTGAGAGTATTCCTTTTCTGAGCAGTCAACAAGTGGAGTCGATTATGGAATACATTTATAAATATCATACAATGCAAAGCTTAGGTGAACTTCACATGATTACTAACCTTGATGATGTGTATGCACGCCTATTATCTTATTTCATATACATCGGTAATCCTCCAGAAAAAGGTTTTCCGCACATTGGCGAAATTTTGAGATATGGCAAAAATGAAATCGTTGCCACAACTAGCATACCAACCTATAAACGTGACGGATATACTAACGGCGACTACCAAGGAAGCAATATAAAACATTGGTTTCGTTATACCTTCAGTTTCGGGAATATCATCAAGTTTGGTTTCACTGGTGCGCAGGATGCCGGCGAACCGTTTTTCAAGGGGAAAAACAAACTTGGATATGATTATTATTCATATTATCTAATGCTACGGAATCTTGGTAAGTTGAAATCTCTTGTTGTAGGAAGATACCGGCTAAAGTTCGGCATGGGATTGGTCATAAATAATGATTATAGTTTTGGCAAATTAGCAACGCTTCAAACACTTGGGCGCTCAACCAACAGCATACGAGAACATTCTTCACGCTCAGAAGCAAATTACATGCAAGGAACCGCTGCAACTGTCAGCATATCAAAGGGACTTGACATTACAGGATTTATATCATATAGGGATATTGACGCTACACCAAATAAGGATTCACTAAGCACTATTGCCACGATTACGGGTAATGGATATCACCGTACTGTTTCAGAAATGGCACGAAAACACAATACATCTATCTTTGCCGGAGGTGGAAATATAAGATATTTCAATAATGGTTTCCACATCGGCATGTCTGCAATATATTCATCATTAAACAGAGAACTACGTCCAGACACAGCACGTATTTACAAGCGTTGGTCTGCTTATGGTAAAAGATTTTGGAACGCAGGAGTTGACTATGGTTATATTTGCGGTAAATTCTCTTTCAATGGCGAAACGGCAACAGGCGACAGTCATGCTGTTGCCACAATCAACAGCTTGAGTTATAAGTTGCTTGGTAATTTACAGATTATGGCATTGCAGAGATTCTACGCATATCGATACTACGGAATGTATGCCAACAGTTTTAGCGATGCAGGAAGTATACAGGACGAGAGTGGAATATATCTTGGCATAAACTGGAACATAAGTCGCCATACCACAGTAATGATGTATACAGATTATGCATACTTCGCATGGCCTAAATACATGCAGAGTTTTCCGGAAACACATTCTTGGGACAATATGATTCAATTGGTTTATAATAAAAAACAGTTTTCACTTCTGGCACGTTACAGACTCAAAATAAAGCAACGTGACAATGCTAGTAAGACCGCCCTCGACAACGTGAATGAACATCGTGGTCGGTTTCAGTTGGGCTATGTCATAGGAAACATTCAATCCCGTTCACAAGCAGACATCGTATATTCACAACAGCAGACAGGAAGTCTTGGATACATGCTATCACAAAGCATTTTTTATAAGTATCATTGGATTAGTACTGCTGCAAGCATAGGATACTTTCACACCGCAGATTATCAGAGCAGAGTATATACATACGAACGCGGAGTAATGTATAATTTTAGCTTCCCCGCTTTCTCGGGTGAAGGCATACGCTATTCTATCAACTTGCGCACCGACATCAACAAAAATATCATGATGATTGCCAGAGTCGGAACCACTGATTATCTAGACCGCTCTGTCATTTCAAGCGGCCCACAACAGATACGTGGTAGCAGTCAGACAGATGTAGACTTGCAGCTTAGATATAAATTTTAGGTATAATTAGGTATAATAATGTAAATATGATGTCCTAAATTTGCAAATCTGAATAGAACTTCGTAATTTCGCAGACGCAATATAATATCATTGCTATGATTTTACTAAGTTTTGACACAGAAGAATTTGACGTCCCCCGCGAGCATGGGGTTGAATATTCATTAGAAGAAGGAATGAAGGTTTCTATTTTTGGAACAAACAGAATCCTTGATACACTAAAAGCAAATAGCGTAAAAGCCACATTTTTCTGTACTGGAAATTTCGCTGAAAATGCTCCCGAAGTTATTAAACGCATCATCGACGAAGGTCACGAAGTGGCTTGTCATGGTGTTGACCATTGGCGTCCTAATGTCAACGACGTATTCCGTTCAAAGGAAATTGTCGAGCGCATATCGGGTGTCAAAACGAAAGGATATCGCCAACCAAGGATGTTCCCTGTTTCTGATGAAGACATAGAAAATGCAGGATTTGAATATAATTCATCACTCAATCCAGCATTCATCCCTGGAAGATACATGCATTTAAATACTCCACGCACATATTTTATGCGCAAGGGCGTAATGGAAATACCAGCATCTGTAACTCCGATAATCCGCTTCCCACTCTTCTGGCTAGCACTACACAATCTACCAGAAAACATATACTATTGGATGGTCAACAGAGTGCTGAAGCATGACGGATATTTCGTCACTTATTTCCACCCATGGGAATTTTATGAACTTAAGCAACATCCTGAATTCAAGATGCCATTTATCATAAAGAATCATAGTGGACTGCAAATGGCGCAGCGATTAGACAGATTAATTAAACATCTTAAGAATAAGAGTGAAGAGTTTATTACTTTCAGTGAATTTGTAGAAAGAAAAAGGGTATGATAAAATTAGCAACCGTTTCTCCATGCTATAACGAAGAACCCGTTTTAGAAGATTCAGTAAAAAGACTCACTGAGTTTTTCGATGGTCTTGTAGAAAAGGGAAAAATATCAAAAGATAGCATGATGGTCTTCGTCAATGACGGTAGTAAGGACCACACTTGGGATATCATTAAAAAGATGCATAATGAGAATCATTATGTAAAGGGTATCTCGCTTGCCCACAACAGCGGACACCAAAATGCTATCATGGCTGGTATGATGGTTGCTAAAGATTGGGCTGATGCCGTAATTACTATTGACGCTGACCTTCAAGATGATATCAATGCCATTGAGCAGATGATTGATGACTTTGAACAAGGCAACGACATTGTATATGGTGTAAAAGTATCACGCACTGCCGATCCATTATTGAAGAGAATGTCAGCAGAGGCTTTCTATAAGTTGCAGGATCACATGGGAGTGAAGAGCGTTTTCAACCATGCTGATTTCCGACTGATGAGTAAACGTGCCTTAGAGATGCTTTCAGAATACGACGAGAGAAATTTATATCTTCGTGGACTTATCCCTTTGATAGGACTTTCTTCAACCACTGTTGACGACACCATAAGTGAACGTCAGGCAGGTAAGTCTAAATATACTCTTCGTAAGATGTTGGGGCTTGCCCTCGACGGAATCACATCGTTCTCTATAAAACCAATATATAATATCATATACATGGGAATACTCTTCTTGCTTGTATGTGTAGGTATAGCAATTTATGTAATTCATGCACTCATTGCCGGAACTGCCGTACACGGTTGGGCTTCATTGATGCTTTCAGTATGGTTTGTAGGAGGAATAATGCTTATTTCCATTGGTGTGATTGGTGTATATATCGGAAAGATATATACAGAGGTGAAACATCGTCCGCTTTACAATATAGCAGAAATACTTGGGAATGAGGAATAAGCTACTATCTTTTTGGAATAATCATCCCCAATGGCATAAGGATGCAGGGAGAATAATGCGCTTTGGTGTCACTGGATCATTATCCACAGGTTTGCACTATTGTGCTTATTTGCTTGCATTACTCGTTTTCAACGCCACTATATCATATACTATTGGATATGGTGTTGGTTTAGTATTCAACTATTTCATGACAACTCGTTTCACTTTCAAGAAACAATCTTCAAAAAAGAATGCAGCAGGTTTTCTTGGCAGTCACATCATAAACTATCTTCTTGAGATAGGACTTCTTAATTTATTGATGCACTTTGCAATAGGGAAACAACTTGCTGGTATCATGACACTGGTTATGATTGTACCAATAAACTTTTTGTTGTTAAGGTTTGTATTCGTGAAACTAAAATAAGTCTCACGAATACAAATAATCTTTATTTGTGGAATTGATATAAATCCATATCAAACTCTGCCCAGTTCTTGATGAATTTGAACTTATATCCTTGGTTCTTAAATCCATTTACGCACATCTCATAATCAGAATGAGTTATCACAAGGAAACCGCTTTGAGGCTTCTCATTATAGAAATTATATACACGGTTATTAAGATAATAATTCAGCTCAAAGAAGTGGGGTTTGTCTCCAGGAGTCCTTATAGCGTAATCAATATATTCATATATCTTGCCTTTGCTTTCAGGTGCAATTCGGTCTATACATTCAGCAACAGGCCTTTGAGACTTTACATTTAATGCAGCTGGTGTATAAACTCCGTCTACAGACAGATAGAGTGCAAAAGTAAGGACGATAATACCATAAACAAGTTTGTCGCCATTGTTTCTTTTCTGATATCTCCACCATGCTAATCCAATGATGGTAGTTGCAAGTATCAATACATATTGCCACCAACTTCCAATGTTAGCGAAAGCCTGCATTGTTGCAATATTTGTAATTGCGTGTTTGCCGTGTCCACCAAGGATAGTCAAAGGCGCAACACCCGACTTTATCAACACAAAGACAATAAACAGCAACGTAGACAGCACAGAAAGTATTCCGCCATATATGCGCAATGGCTTCTGTTGACTATCAGAAAGCCATACAAGAAGTTTAGCAATGAAATATGCTAAGAATGGATATATAGGCATCAGATACACAGAACGCTTGCTCTGCGGTATACAATAGAATACAAATATCGAAACGATTGCTATTAATGAATACAAGTCTATATTATCCATACCGAGCATATCATTCCATATACTCTTTAGATTGATTTTCTTTTTGAAGTTCCAACGCACGAAGAACAGTGTTGTTATCAACAACAACACCCAAGGTAGATATCCTGTAAATACCGTCAGGAAGTTGTATGGCCATGGATTCACGCATGAGTCATAGTTCATGGTGTTGGTCATTCTACCAACATTCTCTTCATACATAAGATCAAGGAACGACTGTCCGCCCTGACGATATGCTGCATAGAACCATGCACCGTATATCAAAAGTGAAAGTAATCCAAATGCAAACAAGGTAAAGAACGCCCGGAAGAAATTCATCTTGCGCATCAACATGAATATCCCCATCACCATACATGGAATGATAGAGCCTACTGGTCCCTTTGTCATTGTGCCAAGTCCCATAAGGACTATCGCTATCCATGGAATGCCTTTCATATTATGCTCATACCATCTCATCAAGTCGTATATGGCACAAACCGTTAGCATTGTCAACACCATGTCTACACGGCAATTACCACCAGCACGATGAATTTCAAAACTAGTGAATGCTGTCAGTGCCGTAATAATACCTATCTTATTGCCTTTTCGCTTTGCGAAAAAAGCAAAAGTTGCCATAGTCATTATTAGTAATGCCACTGCCGATGGAATACGTGATGTAGCTTCCGTCACTGATCCATAAACACTACTTGCAAGAGCTACACACCAATGAAAGAATGGTGGTTTGTAAGCAGTCTCGCCTCCCATGTTAGTTGGTAGCACCCAGTTATCACCAGAAAGCATTGTGTAAGAAACAATAGCTTCACGCGGCTCGCCCTTGGTATGAAAATCAGATAGACCAAGAAACGGCAAAAGTGTGAATGAGCACACTAATAAAAGCAACCAAAAGTATTTGTTGCGGAATAATAATTTCATTTTTGTTAGATAAATCTTTACTTTTGGCAAAATTACAAATAAATATTTATTTGATTGTGCATTTATTGCATTATTCTCTTATTTTTTATACTTTTGTATTGAATTTATTACGCAAAAGAAATGAAACGTTTTACAAAAGCTATTGTATATATATTATCAATCCACGTATTAGCTATTTTAGCATTATCATTATTCAGACTTATAGAATATTTTTCTCTTCATAGAATGATTACGGATAATAGAGCTGATAGATTCATTGCATTTGTCAACGGATTATGGTTTGATAATGTTGTTACATCCTATATATCTGTGTTGCCATTGGCTGTAATATTGTTTTCAGCCTGTTTCAACTATTATCGCAAATGGATGTTAAAGGCTGTGATGATATGGTATTCATTTTGGTTTGCTATCGTATTTATGCCATCTGCTGCAAACACTCCATATTTTGCTTATTTCTTCAAAAATATCAATTCAAGTATCTTTGAATGGTTTGGTTATGCTTCAACTACTTCAGGAATGTTGTTGCAGGAAACGTCATATTGGCTTTATATAGCGTCATATTTTATTGTTATTTCCTCTTTTGTATATTTGTTGAATCATCTATACGGATTTTTCTGGAAGAGGATTGACGAAAGTCATGCTGACCCTCATAGTATACCAATTGTATCTTTGCGTCTCATTGTAACTTTTGCTTTCATAGGCGGTTGTATTTTCGGTATTCGTGGCAGGATTGGATATAATCCCATAAAAATCAGTGAGGCTTATTATTGCAATGATTCTTTCCTTAATCAACTCGGCATTAATCCGGCGTTTAATCTTCTTACAAGTTCCCTTGACGATATGCGCAAGGAGAACCAAGAGATACATCTCATGCCTTATGGAAAAGCGATAACGCAGGCTAGGGCTTCACTTGGTATTATAGGAAAGACAGACAGCACTAATGTACTTGCACGCGAAATAAAGGCCTGCGAACCTGCCAAGAAACATAATGTCGTCGTGATATTAATGGAGTCGATGTCTGCGAGTCTCATGCAGACTTTCGGACAGAATGAACGACTCACCCCGAACCTTGATTCGTTATTTAATCATTCATTAGCCTTCAGCAACTGTTATAGTGCCGGCATACATACCAATCAAGGAATGACAGCTACTCTTTATTCCTTCCCGGCCATAATGTCGAGAAACCTTATGAAAGGTACTGTTACGCCACATCGTGAGGGTATTCCTACAGTATTAAAGAAATACGGTTATCATAACTTGTTTTTCATGACTCATGAAGCGCAGTATGATAACATGAAGGCTTTCTTTTCAACAAATGGATACGATGATATTTACTCTCAAGAGAATTATCCTAAGAATGAAGTAGTGAATAGTTTTGGAGTGAGCGACCATTTCTTGTTCAATTATTCACTACCAATCATAAACAAAGTAGCAAAGAGTGGTAAACCTTTCTTCGCAACACTACTCACAATTAGCAATCACCCTCCTTATATAATCCCGTCTTTCTTCCACGCAAAGACCTCAAAACCTGAAACCCAGATTGTTGAATATGCAGATTGGGCAATTGGCGATTTCATTAAGAAGGCTAAGAAGCAACCATGGTATAAAAATACTGTTTTCGTTATACTTGCCGATCATGGAAAACTTGTTGGTAACAGTAATTGCGAACTGCCTGTTTCATATAATCACATCCCACTTATCATATTTGGTGCAGATGTTCCTACAATGAAGTGCAACAACCTTATGGAGCAGATTGATGTAATGCCTACTTTGATGCAACTGCTAAACATGTCGTATAAATACAATGGTTTTGGAATAAACGCTATAAAGAGCAAGCGAACAAAAGCATTTTATTCAGCTGATAATGAAATTGTGGGACGTGACGCAAAACGTTGCTATATCTATAACCCATCAATGAATAGCAGCTTTTGCTATGATGTAGATCAAAATGGGAAGTTGCGACAGAATAAGAATATAAACCAATTCTCATACCTTCGCAACTATGTATTCTCTATGACTCAGACGGCGGAATACACCACACGTAAGTCTAGACTTCATTAAGAGTTTTTGTAATTATTATGCCATCCACGGATATAATACTTGAAGAGCTTGGATAGTTCCTCAAATTGTCCTGTACGTATAAAGTAAACAGAATTTCTTATTATGAACTTTGTGAATATGTTGTGGTAGTTATTATATGTATGGTCAATATATCCTTGATTTCTATAGAAATAATGTGAAAGTTGTTTTGGCTTAACAAGCACATTCTTATGTGAGAATCCTGGGAACACACGACCTTTGCGCCCTTTTTCTGTAGGATGATAATGTATAGCTGTAGTAACCGTATGAGGAAAATATCCACCACGTTTTGCACGTAAAGTGTATTCCTGCTCGTCACCCCAGATAAAACACTCTTTCTTAATTAGTCCTATTTTCTCGATAATCTCTCGCTTGATAAAAGTACCATTAAACGGATGAATTATCACATCGAAATCCTCGTTTCCAGTTACTTCGTCAACATATACATATCTATGTCCAGTAAGTGGTCCGAAAGCAAGTTTATTGTGGTCATCTTTATCTATAACCAAGGCATTAAGGAAAGCGTATCCTGTTTTTTTATTAAAAGCTAGAAGCATTTCCAATTGCTTCGTGTCTGGAATTCCATCATCGTCCATCATCCAAAGCCAGTCATAGCTATTATCAATCATGTATTTCATGCCGGCATAGAAACCTCCAGCACCACCAAGATTGCCTTGACTAATCACCTTTATGCCAGTTTGCTCTGCCAAGTATTCTGTTGTTCCATCAGTACTCCCATTATTTACCACAAGAATATCTAAATTCTTGTATGTTTGAGCCTTTATATTCTCAACACAAACTTTAAGATCATTCAAGCGATTGTAAGTAACAATAACATTTAAAACTTTATCAGACATTTTCCCCTATATTTCAATTTATCATTTAATGCAAATAGTAGATGGCAAGCATTCATAATTGCGAATACTATAAATCAGATTGCAAAGTTACATATAAATAGTTATTTATCCTATTTCAACCGATAAAAAATACTAATTTAGTCCATATTGAAAATTATTGCTTCTATATAATGTATACGCGCACTAAGGGTTACATCGAGCAAACACTTACGTTTCATCAATACTACGCTTACATTGTGTCGTTAAAAGTATGCTTATGACGACACAAACGATCTACCGACAATATTATCACATAAATATGGCTAAGGATTGTTTGCATAGCATAGAAGAATGCAATAATTTATATATTGCTATATACACACAAAAAGCCCATCGACAATTATGTCGATGGGCTTTAATATGTCTTGTCTTAATTTATAAGACTATGATTACTTTACTTCTACAGCGACAGCTTCAGCAGCCTCAGCTTTTCTACGGTTGCGTATTTCCTTACCAGCTACTAGGTAAGCGATAGGTGAAGCAATAAATATAGAAGACAATGTTCCAAATACAACACCAATTGTCATTGCAAACGCAAATGGTTGAATACTCTTACCACCAAGTAATAATATTACAATCAACACTATCAATGTAGTTGTTGATGTATTAATAGTACGGGCAAGTGTTTGGTTGATTGAATCATTGAACAGAACCTGAATATCTTCCTTAGGATGGAGACCTAAATTCTCACGAATACGGTCAAATACCACCACCTTATCATTAATAGAATAACCAATGACCGTAAGTACCGCACCAATAAATGTCTGATCTACCTCCAAAGAGAATGGCATGACACCTTGCAGCAATGAGAAAATACCTATTACGGTTAGGGCATCGAATGCAAGAGCTATCGTAGATCCTAAAGAGAACGCTACATTGCGGAAGCGTAGAAGGATATACAAGAATATGGCTACCAATGCTATAAGCACACTGACTATAGCACCATAAGTAACATCTTTGGCTACAGAAGGACCTACTTTAGAAGAACTAATTATTGATCCACCAGTACGGACGTCAGGATTCTTGAATGACTCAACATTCTTCTGACTTACCATTCCTGCCTTCTTCAGACCTTTATAAAGAAGAGTCTCAGCCTCGTCATCAACGTTAGCGCTGTTAGATTCTATTTTATAGTTGGTAGAGATACGGATTGTCTTGTTATCTGTACCAAGTGATATAGCACCAGATGTACAGCCTGGGAATATTCCATTAAGAGTCTCACGAACTTGTTCTGGCTCTGTTGGCTTCTCAAACTGAACAACATAGTTACGACCACCAGTAAAGTCGATACTCTTTGCCAAACCACGTACAAAGAAGCTACCAGCAAACAAAATAACAGCAAGACCAGTCACAACAAATGTACCTTTATACATTGACATGAACTTAATATTTGTACCCTGCATGAGATTCTTGCTTATGCCAGTCCAGAATTTAAGCTTCATCCAACGGTCGTGGTTAAGCTGATATTCATAAACAAGACGTGTCAAGAATACAGCACTAAAGAATGAACAGATTAGACCAATGATCCATGTTGTAGCGAATCCCTGAATAGGACCTGTACCAAAGATATAAAGGATTACACCTGTGATAAGAGATGTAAGGTTAGAGTCGAAGATGGCAGAGAAAGCGTTACTGTAACCTGCGGATACGGCCTGCTTCATGCCCTTTCCGGCTCGAAGTTCCTCTTTTATTCGTTCATATATAAGCACATTGGCATCGACCGCCGTACCGAGCGTCAGCACCATACCGGCAATACCACTCATCGTAAGTGCCGCCTGGAACGACGTTAATATACCGAGTGTAAAGAATACGTTGATGATAAGAGCCGCATTAGCTATCATACCTGGTATAAAATTATACATGGCAACCATGTAGAAAATCAACAATATGAAAGCGATAACAAATGAAACTACACCTTGCTGAATAGAAGCAGCACCCAATGTAGGACCAACAATCTCTTCCTGAACGATACGTGCAGGTGCAGGCATACGACCTGATTTCAATGTATTAGCAAGGTCCTTTGTATCCTCAATTGTGAAGTTTCCGCTTATTGAAGACTGACCACCATCTATCTCACCATTTACACGAGGAGCAGAATAAACTGCGCCATCAAGAACAATGGCAATAGCCTTACCAACATTAGCCTTTGTCAAGGCTGCCCAACGACGGGCACCATCAGAATTCATTGTCATTGAAACCTCAGGACTACCAGACATGTGATCAAACTGGTCACTGGCATCTGTAACAACATCACCCTCTAGCGGTGCACGACCAGTAGTCGTAGTAACCTTCAAGGCATGAAGTTCATATATATTCTTTGCCTGAATACCATCAGCAGGCTTAGCACTCCAAAGGAGTTTAAGGTCGGATGGCAATACCTGCTTTGCTACAGCACTATGGATTGCCTTGTTTACGGCAGCTGTATCACGCACACTTGCATAACCAACAACGCTAAGAGAATTCTGTCCTGTTGTCTGCAACATAGCAAGCAATGGATGCATCTTCTTGGCAGCGTCAATCTGTGATCTGCTTGCTTCAGAAGCGTCTTCCTTTGCTGTACTCTTAATTTTAAACTTAGGTTCAGCCTTTGCAACAGCTTTCTTTGAAGTTTCCTTCTTGACAGCCGCAGTATCAGCATCAGCACCACCGTTAGCGAGACGAGAGTCAAGCTGTGTCAAGTAAGGAATAATCTCACTGGCATTATAAGTTTCCCAGAACTCAAGATTTGCACTACCCTGAAGGAGCTTGCGCATACGCTCAGGTTCCTTGATACCAGGCATTTCAACCATGATACGACCTGTTTGACCTTCAAGCTTTTGTATATTTGGCTGAACAACACCGAACTTATCAATACGAGTACGAACGACATTAAAAGAGTTATCTATCGCAGACTGAATTTCAGAACGAAGGACCTTCTCTACTTCAGAATCAGAACTCTGTGGAGAAACCTTACCCTGCAACTGCTGAGTAGCGAAGATTTCAGCGAGATGATGTCCCGGTGCATTCTGATGATAATACTTTACTAACAGAGAGATGAAATCACTCTGGCTAGTTTCCTCATCGGCTCTAGCCTGCTTCATTGACTTTGTGAAAGCTACATCTGTCTTGTGGTCAGCGAGAGTTTCGACAACATCAGGTACTGATATTTCCAAAACTACATTCATACCACCCTTAAGATCCAAACCCAGACCAATTTGAGTTTCCAAGCACTTCTGATAAGAATAAATTCCCAGATACTTAACAGAATCTTTATAATCCTGTTGCGCAATAGGGTCTTTAAGCTTTGCAGCCTCGCCGTCATAATAACGTGTGGCGAACGAGAATGACAGATAGAAAATGCTTGCAAGTGTCAATAGGACAGCTGTACAAATTACAATTCCTTTGTTTTGCATTTTTTATTATGTTATAAATTATTTGTTTTTCTATGTTCTCTATATAATTCACAGACTATATATAGAAGTGCAAAAATAGCATTTTTTTGTCACTTTAAGAAATTTATAGCCTTTAAATATTCAATTTTTAGGGTTTTCCTCTCTTTTTTAGCCAACAAAAGATAGGATAATGATCAGAATCTTTTATTTTGCTATCAACTTTGCACTCAAAAGGTTGCCAATCACTTGAACACATAATGTTGTCTATCCTCACATACATCCCGCCTTTATGATAGCTTAAGCCTGGTCCGTTTCCACTTTCAACATAGCAATCGGTAAGATTCTTGGATATAACATGATGCGCATAAGAAATGGGACTGTCGTTGAAATCTCCACAAAGTATGATACTCCTGCCAAGATTCTTGCTCAAATATCTCGCTACAGCGTCAGCCTGTGGTGCACGCTTTATAGAAGCCTCACCAAGTTTGTCAACAAGATGATAGGATGCTTTCTTTGCATCGGGTCCTTCAAGATTTCCTTTCACCATTGACTTGAAACGGGACTTATCCTCAACAGAAAGTCCGGTAGTCTCTAAATGATTATTTACCACAATGATTGTATCGTTGCCTTTCTTTATCTCATAAGCCATACTGAGGTTGCCCCTTGAAGGATATTGGATGCGTTCGCGGGAAACTATTGGATATCTACTATATATGGCAATGCAGTCTCCACCAGGTCCACTCATTGCTGTATCGCTATATTGATATAGCTTGTCCATTACTGCGTCAACCCTTGCCTTGCCGATTTCATTTGTTGAAGCCTCCTGTAAACAAAGAATATCAGCCTTCTGTTCACGGATATATTCTAATATTGGGAACTTACCATCTGGATAACGTTCCCAACCAGCAAACGCCCATACGTTATAAGACATCACCTTTATTGCACCGCTAGGTGCACTAGTCGGTATATTAAACGGAATATATGTGCGCACAGGAATATAACAAAATATATATCCAAGTAATGGTATCAATGTTCCGATTTTCTTGAAACACAGCCAAAAGATCAAAAAGCAGAAATTTATAATCAGGAATATAGGAAACACCAATCCGGCATTTGCCAACATTTCATGCTTCACAGGGTCGAGTCGATCTGAATAACCGATAAACGACATTATGAATATCGTTGCCAGATTAGCTCCAGCAATCAGTTGCAGAAAAAATTTCCTTACCGAACCTAACATAATTATCTCAATTCTTCTTACTACTATTCTCAAAGAGACAATGCTTCTCTTCAGCTGTAAGACTATCATATCCGCTCTTACGTATTTTGTCGAGTATGCGGTCTATATCATCTTGTTCTGCCTTTTTGCGTGCGTTATAATCCCAGTCGCTATTATGAGAATTGTAATTTTCTGGTTCTGCATTTTTATTATGCCAAGTTTTAAACTTCTTTGCACTACCACGTTGGTCCCATTTACGCTTCAAGTTATCGAAGAATTGATTACCACCAGACATCTTAGAACCACGATAAGCATGGTGACGCCAATATCTAATCATGAAGAAACCTACAATCATTCCACCAAGATGAGCAATATGGGCAACCCCGTCACCGGCTGTAGCCATTGCAGAGAACAGCTCTATACCAGCATATATCATTACAAACCATTTTGCCTTGATGGGAAAAGGAATTGGAATAATAAATAATTTCTCATTTGGAAACAACATTCCAAATGCTAAAAGAATACCATAAATAGATCCAGATGCACCAACAGTAGTCCATGCGTTAAGCGCTTGTCTTGCCACTTCCGGCAAATGCATTACAGAAACGCTTGCACTCTGAGATGAAAGCATAAAATACAAATCACAGAACTGTGCTAATTCCTGAAAAAGTCCAGCACCAATTCCACAAGAAATGTAATAAAAAAGGAAGCGTTTTGCACCCCATGTTCTTTCAACAATCATACCAAACATCCACAATGCAAACATATTGAAAAATATATGCGTAAAATTGGCATGCATAAACATGTAAGTTACCAATTGATAAATATGGAAATCTGGGGCTAAAAAGAAGTGCAATCCAAAGACATCATTCAAGTCTATTGGAGAACCACCAAACAAGTTGACAGACCGGAGCACATACATGGCAAAGAAAGCCAGTACATTTATAATAAGTAAGTTCTTTGTTACCGTTGGGATGCGCATCATATTATGTAATTTCTTATAGTTCGACAAATGTTGTATAACGGTTGCAAAATTACTAAAAATATCCCTTAAACACTACTAATGCACAAGGTTTACGACAAATTTTCAAAAAATAAATCACTTTTTTTGTTTTTTTGTTTGTTTTTTGAAATGAATATCCTATATTTGTCACCACAAAAGATATTTTTTTATATTAATGTATTGCTTTATTGAAAAATACTTTTCACGTGG
>OCTV010000246.1_pt1 | contig 21574 bp, 31 predicted proteins | sample 1539101 | NCBI WGS metagenome assembly OCTV01 (sample SAMEA3991422, study PRJEB22521) | metagenome | biome: anthropogenic terrestrial biome; feature: sewage plant; material: sludge | place: Sweden | collected 2012-09-26 | reverse complement strand
TTGTTTTCGCTTTTCAAATTTTGGGCTCAAAGATAAAAAGGTCCACTGGACCTTTTTATTCCTCTTCCATAAAGCTGTTGAAAACTTCTTCAATCATATCCCATTCTGCTGTTGCATCTTCTGGAATTGGTTGCAAGTCTCCTTCTGTGCCGTTCTCATTTTCAATGTATGAGTAGGCTTGAATTTCAACTTGTCCGTTCTCATCTTCTTCTGCACTAGCAGGAATCAGGAGGACGTAGTTCTTTCCAAATTCTTCCTGACCGTCAATTGTCAACAAGATTTCAAAAAGTGTTTCATTACCTTGATCGTCTACTAAAGTAATCAATTCAGGTTCGTCGTGATTATGGTCATGTTCATGATCGTGATGGTGTGCCATAGGTGTCTCCTTTAAAATGTTCTATCTAAATAATTTTGCAAAATCAGCTGAGCTGCTAATTTGTCAATAACTTTTTTACGTTTTCCTCGACTAATGTCTGCTTGTTCAATTAGCATTCGCTCTGCTGCAACAGTTGTCAACCGTTCGTCCTGATATTCTACTGGAAGTTTGTATCGCTCAGTTAATAAATCACCGTAAGCTTGACTAGCTTCTACTCGAGGGCCACTTGTATTGTTCATATTCTTTGGTAAGCCAACAACAAACTGATCAACCTTGTAGTGTTCAACAAGCTCTGTCAAACGTTCCAAGCCAAATTCACCCTTGTCTTCATCAATCGGAATGATTTCCAAACCTTGAGCTGTAAAACCTAATGGATCTGAAATAGCGACCCCTACAGTTTTAGAACCAACATCTAATCCCATTATTCTCATTAAAGGTCTATCCCATTCCCTTTCAGGTAATAGCGCACCAATTCTTCAATGATTTCATCACGTTCATGCTTACGAATCTGGTTACGCGCGTCATTATAACGCGGAATATAAGCAGGGTCCCCGCTCAATACATAACCGATGATTTGGTTAATTGGATTATAGCCCTTCTCTTCCAAAGAACGATAAACACTAATCAATGTTTTGTTGATTTCCTGCTTATCGGTATCATCGAGACGGAAACGGACAGTTTCTTCCGTGAATCCCATACTTACACCTTCTTTCATTTTATGGTCTAGTCATTATACCATATTTGGACATTTTTCTCAAATAAATAAACGAAGAGAACCCTTTATTTTAGAGCTCTCTCAACACAATTTATAAAGCTGCTCTCATGCGGGCCTGTGCATTCTCAACATTTCTTACAGAACGAGGTAAAAATGCACGGATATCATCTTCCTTATAGCCAACTTGCAGTCTTTTCTCATCAATTAATATTGGACTTTTTAAGATGCGAGGATTAGAGGTAATCAAATCGATTACTTCGTTCACACTTAACTCCTCGATATCAAAATCTAAACTTTTTGCATAACGATTTTTCGATGAAACAATGCTTGCAATCCCATTTTCAGTCTTTGTTAAGATGTTAAGAATTTCTTCTTTTGTAATTGCCTCTTTTCCCAAATTGTGTTCATTATAGGATAGTTGATGTGCATTCAACCAATTCTTTGCTTTTTTACAAGAGGTACAACTAGATACTGTATAAATTTTTATCATGTAGTCACTCCTTTGCTTCATTTTATTAAACACATTATATTACATTATACCATATAAATACTCAGTCTGTAGACCTATTTTTTAGAAAAACTCAAAATTTATTGGCGAAAATTCGGAAATCCCAACTAAAATTCCTCAAAATATACGTTTCTTTCGTGGATATTCTCCTAAAAAAGAAAAAAGGGAGAAATCTTTTCCTCCCATTTCAACATCCTAATCTTCTAACTCAATCCCACCATCTAGATCAAGTACAACATCTTGTATATCTTCAACAGCAATCGTATTTTCTTCTGCTTCCACTACTTCTTGTTCTTCATCCGCTTCAATCAAACCATAGTGAATACGAATCTTACGGTCGATTTCATCAAAGATTGCTGGATTGTCTGCCAAGAATTTCTTAGCATTTTCAGAGCCTTGTCCGATTTTTTCTCCATTATAAGAATACCAGGCACCTGCTTTTTGAATAATACCAAGGTTGCTACCGATCTCGATCAATTCACCTGTGCGAGAAATTCCCTCTCCATACATGATTTCAACGATAGCTTCCTTAAACGGAGGAGCTACCTTATTCTTCACAATCTTGACCTTGGTTTCCTTACCAACGTTTTGATCTTTTTGATCACCAGTACCTTTGATCTGCGTATTTCCGCGGACATCCATACGAACAGATGCATAGAACTTAAGAGCACGTCCACCAGGTGTTGTTTCAGGGTTACCAAACATCACCCCAACTTTTTCACGTAACTGGTTGATAAAGATAGCAATTGTCTTGGTCTTGTTGATAGAAGCTGACAACTTACGCATAGCCTGACTCATCATGCGTGCTTGCAAACCTACGTGACTATCACCAATATCACCATCAATTTCTGCACGAGGTACAAGGGCTGCTACAGAGTCAACGACAACTAAGTCAACCGCGCCAGAGTCAATCAACTTACCTGCAATCTCAAGACCTTGTTCACCTGAGTCTGGTTGCGACAAAAGTAATTCATCAATATTTACCCCTAGGGCTGCTGCATAGGCTGGATCCAAAGCATGTTCTGCATCAATAAAGGCTGCAATTCCACCTTCTTTCTGCGCTTGAGCCACAGCATGAAGAGCAACTGTTGTCTTACCTGAACTTTCTGGACCATAAATTTCAATGATACGCCCTTTGGGATAACCACCTGCCCCAAGCGCAATATCAATAGACAGACTACCTGAGCTCATAACTTGAACCTTTTGCTCTGCACGTTCACCGAGACGCATGACAGCTCCCTTACCAAAATCTTTTTCAATAGATTTCAGTGCATCATCCAGCGCTTTTTTACGTTCATCTCCAAATTTTTTTGTAATATCTTCTAGTTTTTTTCCTGGTTTCTTAGCCAATGATTTTCTCCTCTTTTCTTAGTCAAACTATTATAGCAAATATCTGCTATTTCACAAAGTGTTTCGTACAAAATCTAACGCCTGTAAACAAGCAAGTTGACGAAGGTATTGCCATGAATAACCTCCTAAATCTACCTCTTTTTTGGAAATACCCGAGGTACTGGCCAAGGCTAGATATACTTTAGCAAGTACGTTGTCTACTGTTGATTCTGGTTTGACTGCCACCGACACAACTAGCCCTAAATCAGCTTGTAGTTCCTCCCGAATGCGACTTGCTTCTTCTGATAGCCCGCCCGATTCTGTCCCTAGCTGACCGATGATTTTTCCTCCACTATAATACGGCTGACCAGCCAAAGCCAGACTCAATTCTGCTTGTAATAAACCACCTGTTCCATTCTCTAGGATGCCCAAAGATTGTTTCTTTTCCTCTAAAAGAGTCGCTACGGTTTTAACCAAACTATTGTCATCCCCATATGCATAGAAAAAAACTCTCAAATGGTCACGTTGCAATATCTCTTCTTCCAACTGATTCAAACGCACGTTCGCTTCTTCCTGGCTATCTGCCTTCGTAGATAAACGAAGCGTCACCTCTCCAACTTTTGCATAAGGCGCAAGAGTCGGGTCTGTCTGCTTGTCAATCAAATCCGCTAAAACAGTCACCAACTGGCTTTCACCTATTCCAAAAAAGCGTAGGACACGCGAGTAAAGTTGTTGCTGAGATTGAGTCAAAAAAGGTAACAGACTCTCAGAAAACATGGCCTTGAGTTCACTTGGTGGGCCAGGCAAAACAATATAGGTCACACCATCTTGCTCAATCATACCACCTACAGCTAAACCAGCTGGGTTCTGTAGCGCCTGACTTCCCTCCACAATCTGTGCTTGACGCTCATTATTAGGTGTGCGAACACGACCTGGTCGACTGGCAAAAAAACGGTCTAATTTTGCCATCGCTAGTTCGTCAGCAACCAACTCTTTTTGCAAAAATGTCGCTAAAGTTTGCTTAGTCAAGTCGTCTTCAGTAGGACCTAAACCACCACATAAAATGACCAGATCACTTCGTTTACTTGCAATTTCAAGTACAGACAATAGTCGCTGTTCATTATCACCTACAGCAGTGTGGAAGTATACATCGATACCTAGCTCTGCACATTTTTCTGACAAGAATTGAGCATTCGTATTCACAATTTGACCTGTCAATATTTCTGTTCCAACAGCAATTAATTCTGCTTTCATGTTCCTCCCCTAACTAAGATACGATTGCTCGCTCATCTAATTAATTCGTAATTTCTTTCCAATTTCACAAGTTTCTTCATGGTCATTTATAAGACCTGCAGCCTGCAAATAGGAGTAAATACAGACAGGCCCTACAAACTTGAAACCTCGTTTCTTCAAATCTTTTGAAATCCGCTCAGACAAGTCGTTCTTGGTCGGCAATTCTCGGAAGGACTTGACAGCCTTGTCAATTGTTGCACCGTTCACCCATTCCCAAAGATACGTATCGAACGTACCGAATTCCTCCTGTACTCGAAGAAAAGCCTGGGCATTGACGCGGGTAGCGTACAACTTTGCCTTGTGACGGATGATATGTGGATTATCCAAAAGTGCATCCAAATCTTCATCAGTCATTGTTGCAACCTTTTGAATATTATAGTTGAAAAATGCGGAGCGAAAAGCCTGCCGTTTGTTGAGAACAATTTCCCAGGAAAGTCCAGCTTGGTAGGATTCCAAGCAGATCAACTCAAACAAAGACTGCTCGTCGTGAAGTGGCTTGCCCCATTCTTCATCATGGTAAGCAATATAAAGTGGATTATTTAGATTAACCCAAGTACAACGGGACATAGAAACTCCTTTTCACATACGGTTTACTTAATATAGTCGAATGAATTAGCTTTCAGACAAGGAACTGAGGCGCAGGCTGTACTAGAGTACGGCAAGGCGAAAGTGACGATGTATCAAAGCTAATTAAAATGACTATACTTTTAGCTACTTAATTCAGCAACCATCGTACTGGTACGGTAATTGAACACGGTTACGATACAAAGCTAAAAGACAAAGACTTCCTAGATGCTAAAGCCTCTGCGTCCGCTTTCCTATTTTCTCTTTGTCCTTTACGTCCTTTGTATCTGGACACGACATGAGCCGCAAAAATCGATATTATTTTTGTGGCGAATTAGTAAGGTACCTAGGCAAGTCACAAATAGCGATTGCCGTAGTATGATGAGTTACTTTAGTAACCATCATACTGGTACGTTAGTTGAACACGGCTACGATACTTTGCAAAATTGTCAAACTGAATCCTAAATATCACCGAATAACGCAGTTGACATCTGGTAAAAGGCTTCGTCAAAACTCGCCTTTTACCTAGTTGTCATTGCGGAGGTCTCACAACGAAATTTCTAACAAAATTTCTGTTCGGCCGTCTATTTTGCTTTGTATCGCTTAACGCCTTAGTATCCTATTACTTCATCAGCATTTTAAGGGCTGACTTGATGTAGTTTTCTGCGGTGTCGTTGGTGCCTTCAAAGAATTTCTTGATTTTCTTGAGTTCGGCTGGTCGGTAACCAAGAGCTTCCATGGCTTCCATGGCTTCTTCGAGGGCGATATTTTCACTGGATGGTGCTACTTGTTGAACAGGACCCGCTTCTTCGCTCATGACAAACTTGCCTTCCAAGTCCAAAATCATCTGCTGGGCTGTTTTCTTGCCAATCTTTGGAAACTTGGTCAGGTAGGTAATATTTTTCTGCTCAATGGCACGAACAAGCCCATCATTATCATCAACAGCAATAATAGCCAGAGCCGTTGTTGGACCAATACCTGATACTGAAATCAGACTCAGAAAGACGGATTTTTCATTCTCTGTAGCAAATCCGTAGAGTAAATGAGCATCTTCACGAATCACCTGATGAGTATAGACTGTCACTTCTTGCTGGACTTGTCCTGAATAGGCGTAGGGATTAGCAACCTGCAAGATATAGCCTACTCCATACGTTTCCACCACAATATATTTTGCAGTTATTTTCGTTAAAATTCCTTTAATATAGCCGTACATATGATTCCTTTACTAATGTGTCAACTTTTTGTTAATATTTATACTCAATAAAAATTGAAAACGATTAGCTCAAAAGGTTTGGGAAACCTTTGGAGGTTGGAGATTGAGCGAACGAAGTTCGTTTCTCCAAGAGCAGATAGGCCCTTACTACTTTCGCGTTCTAAGATAGCAGGCTGTAAAGCTCACAGGAGCTTTACACTCATCAAATCAAGTCAACAAGGTCTGATGTTAATATTCGAAGAGTATTAATACTTGCCCAATTCTCGCAAACTCGTGTGATTTTCCTGAATGCGACGGAACATTTTTTCCATATCCGATTTGCTAAAATGCACTAAAACTGGACGACCGTGCGGGCAGTTATAGGGGTTTTGGCAGTAAGACAATTGTCTCAATAAATCACGCGCCGAATAATCATCCAAAGCATGGTTGGCCTTGATTGACCGTTTACAAGACATCATGATAGCCAGTTCTGCCCGATACTGCTTGATTGACACCTGATCCGTCAAGAGCAACATGTCACACATCTCATAGATGCCAGACTCAATCTCCTCTTCCTTCATCCAAATAGGATGTTCACGCAGAATAAATTGATTAGCTCCATATTCTTCTAAGTTGACACCAACTTGACGAAGAGCATCCATTTTGTGGACAAGGTTAAGGGCATCATTCTGCGGAAATTCAAAAATATACGGCACCAATAACTGTTGAGCTGAATTGTCAACCTGTCCAATTTTCTCACGATAGTATTCGTATTTGACCCGTTCTTGTGCAGCATGCTGGTCAATGATATAAAGTCCTGTCTTACCTTGCGCAAATAAATACGTCCCATGCATTTGACCAAAATATTCTAACTCTGGAAATGTCGAGGTTTCCTCCTGGTCTAATTTATGTGCCAGTTTTGCCAATTCTTTTGCACTTAGATTAGGATGCTCCTGATCTTCTGATTCCACCGACTGACGTTCTGCAAATTGAACAGATGTAGGTCTATTTTCGACAGGCGACTCAACAATCTCTTGCCTATCCTCTTCGAGAGGTTTGACATCCTCAGCGACCACGTCTGGTTTTAAGAAGAAGTCTTGCTTAATCGTATCATAATAGATTTTTGCCTCTTTGAGTGGTAAGGTGCCTTGCTCTGCTTTTACTTTTGGTCGAGTACTTGACTGAGCTAAATTCTCAAGAGCATCTGGTATCAAGTCCTGCTCTTTAAGCGCTTGACTAATCGCCTCTCGAATCAAGGTCATGAGTTCTTTTTCCTTGGAGATACGAACTTCCTGCTTGGTCGGATGCACATTGACATCAGCAAGATAAGGGTCAATTTCTATAGAAATGACTGCCAGCGGAAAGCGTCCAACCATCAACTTACTGCCATAACCTTCCAAAATCGCTCGATTAAGCAAAAAATTCTTGATATAGCGACCATTGATGAAAATGGAAATGTAGTTGCGGTTGGCACGAGTCAACTCTGGCAAGGAAACATAACCTGAAATCTGAAAATCCAGATCTTCTGCCTCAATTTCAACCATTTTTTTGGCAGAAGCAATCCCATAAATCCCTGAAATTGCCTGACGAAGTTTCCCTGTCCCTGCAGTTCTAATTAATTCTCGTCCTTCGTTTACTAAGGCAAAAGCTATTTCCGGATGAGCTAGACTCAATCGATTTACAACATCAACAATATGTGATAATTCAGCCTGTTGACTGCGAACGTATTTGAGACGAGCAGGGGTATTGTAAAATAATTCTGAAACTGTAATCTGTGTGCCAACCGGACGACTAACTGGCTCCTCTTTCTCGATGACACCACCTTTGGCCTCTAATCGTAGACCATGCGAATGATTTGTAGTTGCAGTCTCAATAACCATCTGACTGACAGAAGCAATGGAAGGCAGAGCTTCTCCACGAAAACCGAGGGTGCGAATACGAAACAAATCCGATTGACTTTTTATCTTACTGGTGGCGTGACGGCGGAGGGCAAGCGCTACTTCATCAGGGGCAATTCCCTCACCGTTATCCGTGATTTGAATCATTTTAAGGCCAGCCTCTTCAACACTAATTTCAATCTGACTAGCCCCTGCGTCAATGGAATTTTCCACCAACTCCTTAACCACACTGGCTGGTCGCTCAATGACCTCACCAGCCGCAATCTGGTTGGCTAGTATTTCTGGTAGTTCAATAATATGTGACATCATTTCTCCTACATTCTTTTGATAATTTTTCCTGAGTACTTATTTTTCCATTATACCACATATCCACTTTCCCTCCTTTTCCCAGATAAGCTAAAGAAAAAATGACTGCCTGAGCAATCATTCATTCTTTTGATAAATAATAAAATGGTCTGTTGTTTGAATAGCTTTATATTGAGATTCGAGAATTGTTTTCACCTTGTCTAACATGGAAATATATTTATTTACAACCACGTATTTTGCTTCACTCTTATTTAAGTCGTATATCAAACTATTCACATTTTCATCTGTATTTAGAAATGGCTCTGCTGTCGTTATCGTCGCTGCCGATAAGCGCTGGCTTGAAATGTAAACACCTGCACTATTATCCCAAGCATAAACTTTGTCTGAGTTTTCTGTTTGGCTACTGATGTACTGGGCAACTTCTTGACGATCGGCTCTTAAACCTCCTTGAACTAAGTAAATATAGGCAGGTTGTACAAGAATTCCTAATCCAATAAATACAGGTAGAAAGAAATGACGACGCGCATAACTACTGTTAGTATCCTCATGTTCCTCCTGATTATGTATTACCGCCATCACAAATCCATATGGCAAAAGTAAGACCAATTGACTCCACTGAAAATGTGCACTTCCAACGATGAAAATTAATTGGATAGTGAAAACTAGTAACATTAAGACCTTAATGTAAGTATATTTTTCTTGTCTAAATGAAAATAAGGTATGGATAGCATTTTTTACAAATCCAGACAGTAGGAGGAAAAGAATGACAATTGTCAAATCCATAAGTACTGTCGCATGTTGAAAATCTAAACGAAGATTATATAAAAAGGTCTGCTGAATTGCTGTTCCTAAAACTTGTGCTTCAAATGCATAATACCCGACTGAGTACAAAATAAGCAGAAATCCAAAAACAGCTGCTAATAATTGGTAAAATCCGCGAGCCACCTGATGGTGCTGAACATTGTATACAACTAAAACTATACCTGCTACTACCCAAAGAATTAAGCTTTTCGGATAGATAAGAAAAACGAGGGCGGCATCTATGCCATAAAGAATAAATACTTCGTCAGTCACTGCGTTCTCAAAGTAACGAACTAAGAACCAGATACTGGTTAAAATGAAAGGGAGGGCAAACATCTCAGCATACAATCCTCCGAAGCCAAGAGCAAAGATGAATATATAAAACCAATGGCTTGCACTAAGGGCAACTTTTTCGGACCGGCTAAAATAAGCAATAATCTTATAAAAATAGACTCCTGCTATCAGCAATGCGATGAATTGGAGAACGCCAAAAATGATAAAATTTCCACCCACATTCCCTAATAAGGCCAATAAGTAAAATAATAAACCACTTGTTCCAAAAAAATCACCGTATGGAATTTGGCCCTTCATCATGGCCATTCCTGCATATAAATTCTGAGTCTGTATGTTGGTCGCAAACGATGTTAGCAACGGGTTTACTACGCTACAAAAACTTAAGACAATACTCCAGACAAGCGCTGGCCAAACCTTTGTTTTTAATATTGTCTTACCAAATTCTTTGTTTAGCTTAACTGACTGCTTACGTGATGCTCTACGGCTACGTCGATAGGTTGCTTCGTGATCAACGACCTCAGAAACTATTTCTAATTCTGTCATTTTTTTCTCCTCAGATTTGCTTTTCTCATTATATCAAAAAGCCCTCCCAATGTCATTTCTTATCGGGAGTTCTAAACATTTTTCACTCCATGCTAATCCGCAAAAAATAAGGCTCTTTGGCGTTTTTTGTTCCTTTGAGAAGCTTTTTTCTACAATGTTCAACCGTTCTATTTGAAAAGTTGCTTATTTTATAAACTTCCGACGAACTTCCGATATAAAGTAAAGGGAACCTGTGATAATCAAAATCCCTTGCCCATCAGATTGCCACTTCTCAATAAATTGTTGATAATCCGCAACAAAGTCTCGATCTTGTTGATTCTTCTCGGACAAGGCACCGTCATAAGCAAAGCTAGTCAAAATAAGGGGAACATGAGGCAGTCTTTTCTCTAACAACCCCAACATTTCTTGAAAGTCCTTACGCCGAAGGGCTGAAAAGAGAATAGTAACAGGTTCTTCTTGTTCTTGAATAAATTCAACCAGACGTTCGATAGCTGGGACATTGTGGGCTCCATCCAAATAGATTTTTGGCTCTTGAGCAACCAATTCTAAACGACCAGGCCAGCTGGTTTGGGCAAGGGCTTTTTGAATCAACTGAGGTTGAATGTCTTTTTGGATATTGGTCATATAGAGTAGAAAAGTTTGTAGGGCTACGGCCGCATTCTCTTCTTGATGATGGCCAGCCAGACCCAAAACCAATTCTGACAGGTCGATGTCCGGATTGCTGAACTGTCCTGTTTTATAGGTGAATTCCTGACCAAATTGGTAGACAGGTGCTTGATTGTCAAGGGCAATTTGGCGACAGATAGCTGTGGTTTCTGGAGAAAGTGGTCCTAGGACGACAGGCACGTTTTCCTTGATAATCCCTGCTTTCTGCTCTGCTATTTCCCTTAAAGTCGAGCCTAGTAAATCCTGATGGTCCATGCCGATGGAGATGATAACGCTTAGGGCTGGTGCCACGACATTGGTCGTATCCAAAAGCCCTCCGATGCCCACCTCTACTAGTGCCACATCGGGTTGTTGAGCTTCGAAATAGAGGAACATAATGAGCACCATGACCTCAAAATAGCGAAAAGGCTCATAACGAGCGGCGATTTCCTGCTCCAAGTCGTAGACTTTCTGTAAATAGTTCTGAAAATCATGGTCTGAAATAGGCTGGCTGTCAATACAAATCCTGTCGTGCACACTCACCATGTGGGGGGATACAAAACTTCCAACACGCATACCATGTGCCTGAAATAGATGGCGCATAAAGGCAATGGTCGATCCCTTGCCATTGGTTCCAGCAACATGAATGACCGGAACTGCAAACTGGGGATTCCCTAGCAGTTCTAGGGCATACTCAAACTTTTCCATCTTGTAATGAAACACCTGACCCTGTTTGGTGTTTAACCAATTTTCTAACATAGCCACCTCCTACATACTGTCTAGTATAACAAAAAAGCTAACTACGTAGTTAGCTTTTTATAACATATTTTACAATCCCCACCAGCCAAGCCAACCAGTACCAAATACACAGATTGATTTTAAAACTGTAATCACTAGCTATCTCCTTTAAACTTTTTTTATTATAGTTTAATGGAAGCTAAGTAAAGTTAACAGGACATTTTTGTCCTAAAGTCGTGAATCCTCTTCCCAGTCTTCTTTAATTTTGTGAACTAGATAATCATTTCCAATTAGCTTCGCAAAAAGGGTAGCTTCTTCAAAGTAACTCTGTGCGGCATCTCGGTTCTTATTAACGTGGAGCTCGTATTTCCACTTCAATAAGTTTAAAATAGGTTTCTTTTGAAAATCTTGAGTTAAAACCATTATTTTATCTAAAGCATCAAAAAGAGACGGGATTTTCTCATAGTCTTCTCGATCTCCTAAAATCCCTATTGAGATTAATATAACATCCCTTAGAATAAATAACTCTTTTGAATCCATTACCTCCTGTTGATTAGGCAGGTGGGTAACAAGTGAGGAAAAATAGTGATAGATTGTTGCGTCAGTGTCCCTATCTCTAATATGCTCAAGGTATAGTCGAATGATTAACAAGTCATTTATCGAATACTTTTCTTTACGATGAACTTGTTCAAAATAATCGTCCAAAATCTCTTTGCCAAATTGATTAGACCGTGTTTCAAATACATCAATTGTCGACTGAAAAGCATCAATAGCTATTTTTTCTTCTTCTGGAAGCTCATCGTAATATTTATCATAAATGATTGTCAACATTTGATTGCGTTGTTCTACCAAAAATTGGTCTCCATAGGTAGGAGTTCGTAATACCTCATATTTTAGACGCGAATAGCGTTCCGGAAGTTGGACATAATCCGGCATAAGCTCATATAAACCCATATTCAACCTGCTTGCTATAAAACCTATCTTTGAAAAAGTTGGTTTGCATTGTCCCGCTTCTATACGACTCAATTGACGAACAGATAATTCTAGTTCATCTTCACAGAATTCTTCACGCGTAATTGCTAATTTCTCCCGTAAATATCTCACACGTTGCCCAAATTCCTTATCGTTCACAGATTCTTCTCCTAAATTTATTTTTGTATATTATAACAAATTTGTTAATAGTTTCACAATATATTGTCTGACTTCTATAGCCTGATACCGTTAACAATATGAATAGAACGAACGATGTGCACATAAAAATAGAGGCTGAGATATAAACTCCGCCTCTAACTAAAATTTAGCTCCACAATCTCCTGTAAATTGGTGATCTTTTTGTTCTCTTTTATCCCGTCAATCTGCAAGTTGATACTGTGTATTCCCGCATGAATAGCTGTCTCCACATCAAGCCGACGGTCACCAATATAGTAAGTATGTTCCTTTTCCAGACCGTACTTGTCTATGAGAAATAGCAGAGCTTCTGGACTTGGTTTGCGGGCAAAGCCAGAATCGCTTGTCAAGATTTCTGTGAAATGGTGTCGGACGCCCAAATCTTCCAACACCTGAAAGGCATTGTCACTCTTATGGGTATAGACAAAATTTTGTATCCCTTGCTCCACAGTCCAATCTAAAATATCACGCGCACCAGTCATCAAAGGAATTTGCGTATTTTTCTCCTTCAAGGAAGTCGCTCGTACACGGTTGAGTTCATCACTATTCAGACCATACTTATCTGCATCACGCACCAGCAAGTCTTTAACAGAATAACGGAGAATATATTTTCTCACCTCTTTACGGTCAAAAGGAAGACCAAACTGCTCATAAGTTTCTTGAATTCCAGCCAATATCGCCTCATAGGAATCCAACAGTGTTCCGTCCAAATCCCAAATAAATGTCGGTATCATCTTATCTCCATTCATATGCTCGATAGGGCTTGTCCAATTGGTAACCCAACTGTTCAGCTAGTTTCAAGGATGTCAAGGTGTGGGCATCCCAGCTTGGATAGAGTCCGCAGTCTAAACAAGCTAAAATTAACTGAGCCGCACAGGCTTTTGCCAAACCCAGACCTCGATAGTCTTCCCTAGTATCCACTTCTATCTCAATCCCAGCTGAATAGCTGGCATAGGATGAAGCCCCTGAGACCACCTGTCCCTTATGCAAGATGACATATCCCAGACCCAAGTCCAAAAATTGTTCCACATCTATATAATTTCCCACCAAATCCCGTGACCATTCCTCTACCAGACAAGCCTCGTACAGATTACGGTCAATCCGTTTCATATCAAAGCTTTCAGGCAAGTCATCAACCAGTTTCTGTAAATGCCCAAGGTCAAACTCAGTGTCCTTTTTCGTAGCATAGCGGGTAAAGGACCGAATCCCGTCTCCGTAAGTCCCTTCTATCAAGTCAGACCAGTTTTGGTTTTGAGGGACTAGAATCATATCCTTACCTTCGCAGATTTTTAGCAAGTCTCGATGTGGCTGGCCAGCTAAAAAAACAAAGAAGCTCTGCCGTCCATAAAGAGCTAGAGCTGACTGGGGCGACTGACTATCATCAACATAAACTTGCCCCATTGTGCCTTCTAAACAGGACCAAATGATGGTTTCTGGCCAATTTCCAAATAAGCTAGCTATATGGTTCATCTGCTCTGCCATTATTTTTCCCTATAAGGATAGCCCAAATGCTCGTAGGCTTTGGCGGTCGCGACCCGCCCCGTCCGGGTCCGCATGAGGAAACCTTTCTGAATTAGGTAGGGTTCGTACATATCCTCCACTGTTTCGCGCTCTTCAGCGATATTGACCGAAAGGGTATTGAGACCGACGGGACCACCGCCATACATCTCAATCATGGTACGGAGAATCTTTTGATCCACATAGTCCAACCCTTCACGGTCCACATCTAACATCGTTAAGGCTTTATCAGTGATCGTTTCGTCAATCAACCCATCTCCCATTATCTGGGCAAAATCCCGTACCCGCTTCAGGAGGCGATTAGCAATACGAGGGGTCCCACGTGATCGACGAGCCAATTCAATTGCTGCCTCATGAGTAATCTCCATCTCAAAGATATCCGCTGTGCGCTCAACTATCTCAGTCAAATCAGCCAACTCATAATACTCCATGTGACTAGAAATACCAAAACGAGCCCGCAGTGGATTGGATAACATCCCTGCACGTGTGGTAGCACCAATCAAAGTAAAAGGTGGTAAGTCCAAGTGTACAGAGCGATTCGCTTCTCCGGTTCCAATCATAATATCAATGTAAAAATCCTCCATGGCACTGTAGAGAATTTCCTCAACAGCCATCGGCATACGATGAATTTCGTCGATAAAGAGAACATCTCCCGGTTCCAAATCATTGAGTAATGCAACCAAATCGCCAGCTTTCTCAATAACAGGTCCGCTGGTCTGCTTGATATTAACTCCCAACTCATTGGCAATAACAAAAGCCATGGTGGTCTTACCCAACCCTGGAGGTCCAAAAAGAAGAGTGTGGTCTAAGGCTTCATCGCGTAATTTGGCAGCTTCAATAAAAATTTTCAGCTGATCCTTGACCTTGTCTTGTCCAATATATTCATTTAATTTTTGCGGACGTAAGGTACGCTCAACGTATTCCTCGTCCTGCATCGGTTCCATATCTAAAATTCTTGTCATACCTCTATTATAACATAGCAAATTGACTGATAGGAAAAACTTATAGCCCTCTTTAAAAAAACAAATTTTTCAAGAAGTAGTATCCGTGTTACTATAAATTAAATACTTCACAAAGGAGGTGAATCTTCTGGATTGGATCTTTATTCGAGAATCTGTCCCACTCTATCAAGAGGCATTCATTCTAACGATCAGACTCGCATTCTTCGGGATTATAGGCGCTTTGGGCTTGGGTTTGATTATTAGTATCATCCGTTATTACCGTATTCCAGTTTTTCAACAGATTTCTACAGCTTATGTTGAATTGTCACGAAATACCCCCTTGGTCATTCAACTTTTCTTCCTCTACTATGGTTTACCGAGATTGGGAATTGTGCTGGATGCTGAAGTCTGTGCCATTGCTGGTTTGATTTTTCTTGGTGGTTCTTACATGGCAGAATCTTTCCGCAGTGGCTTTGAAGCTATCAAGAAAAGTCAGATAGAAATCGGAGCTAGTTTGGGGCTAACAAATTGGCAAATTTTCCTATATATTTTGCTACCTCAATCACTAGCTATCGCCTTGCCTTCATTTAGTGCTAATATTATCTTTCTAATAAAAGAAACTTCCGTCTTCTCCATTATTGCCTTGGCCGACCTTATGTACGTCGCTCAAGATTTGATCGGACTACAATACGAAACTGACGAAGCCCTCTTTCTCCTAGTGAGTTCCTATTTAATCATCTTGCTACCGCTTTCGCTCTTCTTCTATTATCTTGAAAGGAGGATTCGTCATGCAGGATATGGGCATTAAAGTCTTACTAGAGGGGAATAATTTGCAACGACTATTAGTCGGACTGAGTGTCACACTCTGGATTTCCTTTCTCTCCATTGGCATTTCAAGCGTTGCAGGGCTATTAGTAGGAATCATCATGACATCAAAAAATAGACTGATAGTATGGATATTCAGAATTTACTTAGAAACCATTCGAATTGTTCCACAGCTGGTTCTACTCTTCCTTTTCTACTTTGGATTAGCACGGGGATTCAATATCAATATTTCAGGTGAATTGGCCGCGATTATAGTATTCTCACTTTGGGGGACAGCTGAAATGGGAGATTTAGTTCGAGGAGCCATCACTTCTCTACCTAAACACCAATTCGATAGCGGATTAGCATTGGGGTTAAGCAAACGAAGTCTCTATCGCTATGTCATCATTCCTCAAGTTCTACGCAGACTACTCCCACAGGCAATTAACTTGGTCACCCGCATGATTAAGACCAGCTCCTTGGTTATCCTCATTGGCGTGGTTGAGGTCAATAAAATCGGGCAACAGATTATTGATTTTTACAGGACTAGCTCTCCAAGCGTGTCCTTATGGATTTACGGAGTGATTTTCTGTATTTACTTTATGATTTGTTTCCCAATATCTGCATTTTCTCGCTATCTTGAATCGATTTGGAAGGAGTGAAGTCGTGAGTCAACCTGTCTTAGAATTACAAAATATTACTAAAAATTTTGGTCAGCAAACCATTCTCAACCATCTTTCCTTATCCGTTAAGGAAGGGGAAGTCGTCGTCATCTTAGGCCCCTCTGGTTGTGGGAAGAGTACACTACTACGCTGTATTAACAAGCTGGAAAGCATTCAAGAGGGCGATATTTTACTAGATGGCCAATCTATTCTGTCTGGAACACTTTCTCTACAGGATATTCGGCAAAAAATCGGTATGGTTTTTCAAGATTATGAATTATTCCCACACATGGATGTCTTGCAAAATCTGACCCTTGCTCCTGTCAAAGCCTTAAAACGAAAAAAAGAAGAGGTCCAAGCAGAAGCCGAGACCTTGCTAAAACGGGTAGGACTAGAGCATAAAAAACATAGCTATGCCAGAGAATTATCTGGCGGGCAAAAGCAACGGGTAGCTATCATTCGTTCCCTGCTGATGCATCCTGAAATATTATTATTTGATGAAGTCACTGCTTCTCTTGACCCAGAAATGGTTCGGGAAGTCTTGGTTCTCATCAATGATTTGGCAAAAGAAGGACGGACCATGCTGATTGTGACGCATGAAATGGAATTCGCACGCGCCATTGCTGACCGCATCATTTTCATGGACAAAGGAGAAATTATCGAAGAAAATACCGTTCAGAATTTCTTCCAACATCCACAAACGCAACGGGCTCAAGCCTTTCTAACAACTTTTGACTTTAATCATTTTTAAAAGGAGAATTTTATGAAAATCTTTAAACCTATTTTTGCTATTTTTAGTGTCTTAGCTGCAGTTATTTTAGTTGCCTGCAGTAACGCAAACAGTTCTTCAACTAGTTCCAGCAGTTCCACAAGCGGGGCAACCGCACGTACTCTTGAAGAAATCAAAGAAAGTGGAACAGTCAAAATCGGTGTTTTCAGTGACAAGAAACCATTTGGCTATGTGGATGCAAATGGTGAATACCAAGGATATGACGTCTATCTAGGCAACCGTTTGGCAAAAGAATTGGGCGTCGAGGTAGAATACGTCCCTGTCGAAGCCGCAAACCGTGTGGAGTATCTCACTTCTGCCAAGGTTGACATCATCCTAGCCAATTTTACAGTAACAGATGAGCGAAAAGAACAAGTAGACTTCGCCCTTCCTTACATGAAAGTATCCCTCGGTATCGTGTCTCCTAGCTCTGCTGTCATCACTGATCCAGAACAACTCAATGGTAAAACTCTCATCGTCAGCAAAGGTACCACAGCTGAACTTTATTTCGAAGAGAATTATCCAGAAGTCAAACTTCAAAAATACAACCAATACAGCGAAGCCTATGCTGCCCTCTTAGACGGACGTGGCGATGCCATGAGTACAGACAATACCGAAGTTCTCGCATGGGCCTTGGAAAACAAAGGTTTCGAAGTTGGTGTAGAAGCGCTAGGAGATGTAGACACTATCGCTCCTGCCGTCCAAAAAGGAAATACCGAATTACTTGATTTCATCAACCAAACAATTGAAAAACTTGGTGAGGAAGAATTCTTCCATAAAGCCTACCAAGAAACTCTTCAACCAGTATATGGTGATGCTGCTCAAGCTGATGATCTTGTTGTAGAAGGTGGAGTTATTAAATAATTTTTTACACAAAAAGGCGCAAATGCGCCCTTTTTAGTTTATCCAATCCTCTTATCTCCTTCCTTCATTATGCTTTTAAAGGACAAAAACAGCTGACGGGAGACCGTCAGCTATCTCGGAGATTATATGAAAAAGATATGCCAGCCGTTTGAGCTTTAGCTCTTACGGATGACGATACTGAAAGTGATGAGCTATTTCTAGCTTGGATTTAGTATAACTCGCCAAGCTTAAGGGAAACTAAATTGAATAGTTGAGCTTATTTTTTTATTTACGCTCCTGTCTTATATCCTTTTTCAAGTTTTTTATTTTAAGATACAGCCTGCTACTCTTCACTTTTCCATTTTTGAATCAATACACGATTAATAAAATGCATTATACCAATTGCGACCAAAGCTTTTTCCTGCATTATAAATACTACCAAAAGCTCGAGTTGCATAATCTACTAACTTATCAACATCAACTTTAAAATTATAACTACCACCACTTACATATTGTAAATCAGTATCACTTAGACACAGGAACTGATTTTCCAGTTTTCCAAAATTATTCATTGCTTATTTTCCTTTCCTACCTAAACATTGCATTGTAAACATAGCGACCAAAGTCTTTCCCAGCAGAATAAACTGGTCCTAACACCAGTGTTGCTAGGCAATATACAAGAATAACGCCTGCAATAAAAGTAACTATTTTTACAACAGGAGATTGTTGATCATAAAGCTGATTCAGCTTTTGAAACCCTAAGTCAATCGACTGCAGCATATTCCCCATCTAGTAGCCTCTTCGTTTCGCTTTCGCTTCAAAAGCACCATCTAATGCTCCAAAAATATAGGTTCCAGCAATTGCAACACCACTTGCTATTGCAACTCCTAAAAAGATGCTACCTCCTGAAGAATCTTGTAGTTGCTCATCCATTACCAATGGATACTTCATTTCTAATTCACCAAACATCTATTTTTTCCTCCTTATTATTTGTAATATATCTGTGTTGGTTTTCAATCAGATTACAATCTGCTCTCTGAACTATCTTACTCGACAACTGGAGGCCCGTTAATTGATATTGAATTGATGAATTGTGTTTTCAAGCAAATATTTGGTATGTTACGCCCTTGCACATTACATACATACCTCAGTATATCCTTCCCCTCCTTTCCATTCATTGTGACATGTGAAGGATAGCTCCCTCACTTTAATTATTCGTAAACAAACCACAATTTTTCCTTAATATCATTTATTACTACTCAATGAGAATGAAATTCACTAACTTCAAAGCGCGGAATCTTTACAATTATAATTAACAATACATTTTATTTTCGAAACTACTTGCTACATTTTAATTTCTTTACAAAATATCCCAAAATAGGTAGATGCTAATAAACCAACTGCGCTCCATACATATTCACTATTAGTAAATGGTTTCTCCTGAATAATATTTACTATTACATTTGATGTAATCACTACTAATGGTAATATAGTAGCTAATTTGGGTAATGCAGTCCCTAAATTAATATCTAAATTTTTCATAACTAACGTCCTCTGTACCCATTATAGATACCAGCACCTACAATTGCTGTACCAACTGTAGCCGCTGCTCCGTATGCTGCAGCAGCCTTCCAGCCAACTAATACTACTGTACCAATTGTCAAAGTTAGACTACCACCATTTAATTCTACAAGTTCATTTTCTGTTAAAGTACTAAATTTTTGATTTTCCATGATTGTAACTCCTTTATAAATTTATTTAAAATTACGGACGTAAAGTCTTTCCGATAATGTATCCACCGCCATATAGTGCACCGCCAATAGTTGCGACTGCCCCTACAACCTTACCAGCTGTAATAATACCTGCGACAGTAATAGTAATTCCAAATCCACCTTCCATTTCCATCAATTCCTGTTCTGAAAGTGCTACAAAGTTAGTATTCATATTGTCCATTGTTTCAAATTTATTCATGTTATTTTCTCCTTTTATTATTTAATTTACTTTCTTCTCTTAACCACCCATAGCGGCTGACTGGTATCCAATATAACCACCCCACAATAGTAAACCTCCTCCAGCAAGACCTCCGATAATTATCAGCAAGCCGCCTCCATCTACCTCTTGTAATTCGACATCTGTTAGTACTGTATAATTTTGTTCAATAGTATTAAAGTTCTTCATATTTTTTTCTCCATTGAATTTACCTAAATTTTATTTCTACTCTGCATTTGACAGACCGATGATAATCATTAATATACTCATACCAAATGTGGACAGTAATCCTACCGTGGTACTATTAATAAATGGTTTATCAAAAATATAATAATTGTATGCAGAAAATCCTAATCCAATCATAGTTATAACAATTGCAACAATAAGTAAAGTTAAAAATAATGTTCTTCTACTCATAATCATCACCCCGCTCTAATCTGTTTATGCTACTATCGTTTTACTGGATGAGTAACATAATATAGGGTTTTTCCTGCCGCCTCTCCAACTTGGTAAATCAGCCAACCAACACCACCGACTGCTGCTGCTAATTCCCAAGAACCACCTTCCATCTCCATCAACTCTTGATCTGAAAGTGCTACAAAGTTCGTATTCATATTATCCATTGTTTCAAATTTAGTCATATTATTTTTCTCCTTTTATCATTTAATTTACTTTTTGATTAACTTAGATACCAAGATTCCTACAGCTCCTAATGCTGCTCGTGGTGGAAAATTAGGCAAATAGATTGGCATTATAGAGCCTCCCTCAGTAGATACAAGATCTTATTTTGATAAATTAATAAATTTATTCTTCATAGGTTAAACCTCCTTTCTATAAAATATTAATCCGCCACGTGAACCTGTTCGAGGCGCACCTAACATTTTTCAAATACAAAAATTGAAAGACATGCTATCTGAAATATCATTTGAATTTCTATCTGTCATTTTTAAATTCCGAATTTTTTGAGGGGTATTTTACCTAGTATTCTGCTTATTTTTTAATAGTATGGAAATCACTGCAGTTCACAACCTTTATTTAAGCATTATTATTTGAAATAACCCCATGCTAATCCCCCCCAGAAGTCCAACTGTACTTGCCACCTTGACCCCAACAGGGATTCCCCAAATTAACGGAATAAATCCTCCGTCAATTTCTGATAATTCTGTGTCATATAGTTTTGTAAATTTCTTTTCGATTGTTGAATCTTTCATGTTATTTCTCCTTTCTATAAATAACTAATTTTAGAGTTACCTAAATAATGGATTTAACGGTACTGTAAGACCAGCAGTGAAAAATGCTTTTACAATCGGATTCTTTAAAAACGATGAGCCACCTTGAATATCCTGTAATTCTTTACAACCTAATTTCCTAAATTGCTCCATGTTTTATTCCTCCTTACATGATTTCTGATTTAGGTTTTACAGGACTCGACAACTGGAGGCCCGTTAATTGATATTGAATTGATGAATTGTGTTTTCAAGCAAATATTTGGTATGTTACGCCCTTGCACATTACATACATACCTCAGTATATCCTTCCCCTCCTTTCCATTCATTGTGACATGTGAAGGATAGCTCCCTCACTTTAATTATTCGTAAACAAACCACAATTTTTCCTTAATATCATTTATTACTACTCAATGAGAATGAAATTCACTAACTTCAAAGCGCGGAATCTTT
>OCTV010000244.1_pt1 | contig 21592 bp, 19 predicted proteins | sample 1539101 | NCBI WGS metagenome assembly OCTV01 (sample SAMEA3991422, study PRJEB22521) | metagenome | biome: anthropogenic terrestrial biome; feature: sewage plant; material: sludge | place: Sweden | collected 2012-09-26 | reverse complement strand
TCGTGTTCTCTTCATCGCCTCGCTCCTCTGGTTCGCCACCACCTGGTGGCTTCGGTGAAGCCAGGCTACCACTTACCACACTGTCCGAATTTCCGGAGCCCCCTCTGATGTCCCGTCTGAATCGTAAGAAGTTCAATGCCCAAGTTGTTTCCATGATGGAGTTGGGGCCTGTGGGAGAGAAGGTTCGCACGTTGGGGGTTCCGGTTCGGTCCCTCGGGATGCAACAGGGCAAACCCAACCCGCTTGCGTTAGCTAGACTAGCTCAATGGCTGAAAAGAGACAAACCGGATGTCCTTCAGACCTGGATGTATCATGCCGATTTGTTAGGCAGTCTGGCGGCGAAGCTGGTCGGAAATATCGCGATCTCCTGGAATATCCGTCATAGCGATCTCAGCGGCAAGGAGTCCAAGCGACTCACTCATCTCACCGCTAGACTCTGCGCCCCGCTCTCACGCTGGGCTCCTCAAAAAATCGTCTGTTGTTCGGAATCCGCGCGGAAAGTTCATGCGGACTTAGGGTATGCGGCTGAGAAAATGGTGGTCATCCCCAATGGATACGATCTCGATATCTTTCGACCAGACCCCGCAGCCCGCCAGGCCATCAGGAGAGAATTGAATATTCCGGAATCGGCTCCGGTGATCGGTCTCGTGGGGCGCTTCGATCCTCAGAAGGATCATCGTACCTTTCTCAAGGCAGCGGGGCTCCTCCATCGGGATAAACCCGATGTGCGTTTCATTTTATGCGGGGAGGAGATCACCCCTCACAACCAGACGCTAATGGCCTGGGTAGACGAAACGGGCCTTCATGATTGCTGTCATCTACTGGGCCGTCGCGATGATATTCCCCAGTTGACCGCCGCATTTGATGTCGCCGCCCTTTCGTCTTCCTTCGGGGAAGCCTTCCCCAACGTCGTCAGCGAGGCCATGAGTTGTGGAGTTCCTTGTGTGGTCACAGATGTCGGGGATGCGGCGCTGATTGTCGGGGAAACCGGGGTGGTCGTCCCGACCAAGGATCCTGCTGCATTGGCGGCCGGGTGGCGACGTCTGCTCGACTTGGATGTTCAGGTACGTGTGCAGCTTGGATCCGCTGCCCGACAGCGTGTGACAGAGCGGTATAACTTGCCGGAGATCGTGTCTCGATACGAACGGCTCTTCGAAGAGTTGGCCGGCAAGGAGTAGGTCTTAGAAACATCCGGCTGTTAGGGGTAATTATGTGCGGGATCAGCGGCTACATTGATACGGCTAGACGGCAGGGCGAACAGGAGCTTGCGCACACGGCCCTGCGTATGGCGAATGCCCTTCAGCATCGAGGCCCCGATGACGTGGGAACCTGGGTAGATGCCTCTGTGGGAATTGCTTTGGGCCACCGTCGTCTGTCGATTCTTGATCTGTCTCCGTTGGGGCATCAACCGATGCAGTCCACCTGCGGTCGATATGTCACGAGTTTTAATGGGGAGATCTACAATTTCAAAGAGCTCCGTGAGGAACTCAAACGTTTGGGGCATCGCTTCCGGGGCCAGTCAGACACAGAGGTCATGCTGTCCTCCATGTCCCAGTGGGGGATTGAGTCGGCCGTCACGCGTTTCAACGGTATGTTTGCCATCGCGGTATGGGATCGTGAAACACGCCTGCTGCATTTAGTGCGCGATCGCATGGGGGAAAAGCCGCTCTATTACGGTTGGGCCGGCAAGACCTTCCTCTTCGCTTCCGAACTGAAGGCAATCCGCGCCCATCCACAGTTTCATGGCGTGATTGATAGAGGGGCCGTCGCGCTGTTCATGCGACACAATTACATTCCTGCCCCCTATTCCATCTATACGGGAATTGCCAAGGTAGTGCCCGGCGAGATTGTCACCATTGCGCCAGATCCGGCCGTTGCCCCGCAAGTCCATCCCTATTGGTCGGTAGCCTCCGCTGCGCAACGGGGAAGGGAGGAGCCATTCAGGGGAACTCCTGGCGATGCAGTCTCGTGCTTGGATGAGCTGTTGAGGGAGGCGGTCAAACTTCGCATGGAGGCGGATGTACCGTTGGGGGCTTTTCTTTCGGGCGGGGTGGATTCCTCGACGATTGTGGCACTCATGCAGGCGCAAAGCACTCGCCCGGTTCAGACCTTTTCCATTGGGTTCCACGAAGCGGCCTACAATGAGGCCCATCATGCCAAGGCAGTCGCTGACTATCTAGGAACCGCCCATACCGAGTTGTATGTCTCGCCGGCGGAAGCGATGGAGGTCATTCCCAGGCTTCCCACGCTCTATGACGAACCTTTTGCCGACTCTTCGCAGATTCCGACCTATCTGGTTTCCGAGTTGACCAGACGGAAGGTCACGGTCGCATTGTCTGGGGATGGCGGGGACGAGCTGTTTGCCGGATATGGCCGCTATTTCTGGGCGGCGAATCTCTGGGGCAAAATCAATTCTATCCCACGGTCCTTGAGGCAGGTTGCTGCATGCAGCCTCACGATGCTCTCACCCATGGCGTGGACTACGTTTTTCCGGGGCATTTCGCCGGTGCTGCCTAAACGGTTGAAGCTTCGGAATCCAGGTGATAAACCCAGCAAGCTGGCCGAAATTCTCACCGTCGAAACGGTGGAAGCTCTTTACCTGGCGATCGTCTCTCATTGGAAAAGCCCGACCGAGGTCGTTCTAGGCTCCAGAGAGCCATTGACCGCTCTGACCGATCGTTCCCGCTGGTCTGACTCCCCGGAAGTGTTCGATCGCATGATGCACCTGGATATGCTGAGCTATTTGCCGGATGACATTCTTGTCAAAGTAGACCGAGCCAGCATGGCAGTCAGTCTTGAGGCACGTGTGCCGTTCCTGGATCATCGCGTCGTCGAGTTTGCCTGGAAGCTACCGATGTCCATGAAAATTCATGAGGGGCAGGGAAAATGGATTTTGAGACAGGTGCTGAAACGGTATGTTCCTGCCGCGTTCCAAGATCGTCCTAAAATGGGCTTCGGAGTTCCGATCGACAGCTGGCTTCGTGGGCCTCTGAAGGAGTGGGCTGAGTCTCTTTTAGACGAAAAACGGCTACTCGATGAGGGCATCTTTAATCCTGATCCCATACGCAAGCAGTGGAGTGAGCATCTATCCGGCACATGCAACTGGCACTACTATCTATGGGATGTGCTCATGTTTCAGGCTTGGTTGGATGAGGAGCGAAAGACAAGAGACATCAATTCTACTAACTCTCTCGAACAGGGGACCTTCCTTGCATGAACGGACAGCGCGGTACGATGGTGGTCAGTCTCGATCTCGAACTCTGCTGGGGGCGGTTCGACAAGGTGCCGGTGCCGATGCTCGAGGCAGATGCTTCAGAGGAACGGATCCAAATCAGACGGTTGCTGGCGCTGCTCGATCGTTATGAAATCCCGGCGACCTGGGCGATCGTGGGCCATTTAATGCTGGCAGGCTGCTCGCGTCATGATGGAGCGGTCCATATGGACGTGACGCCGCGTCCGGACTATTCCTGGTTTCCCAAAGACTGGTACGTTCACGATCCCTGCACAAGCGCGATTCAATCACCCGGTTGGTATGCTCCCGACATTCTGGAATGGATCAGGGCGACCAGGGTACGGCATGAAATTGCGTCTCACTCCTTCGGGCATATTTATTACGGTGATCCCGAATGCAGCGCCTCGGCGGCACGGGCCGATCTCACAGCTGCGGTGGAGGCTGCGGCAAAACAAGACGTCACGTTGAAGAGTTTTGTGTTCCCACGCAACCAGGTCGGACACCTCGATGTGCTTCGCGAGCAGGGGATCTGCGCCTATCGCGGTACAGACCCCACCCGCTTTCGGAAAAGCAAAGGGGTTCTGTACAAGACCTTGAGCTTCCTCGACCAACTGCTGGGGGTAGCCCCCAAGTCAGTGCGTGCCGAAGAGGTGATGCCGGGACTCTGGAACATTCCAGGCAATCACTTCTACATGGCGCGCAACGGTCTTCGTAAGATGATTCCTATGGCCAGCCGTGTCTGGAAAGGCAAGCAGGGAATTCGGCAGGCCATTCAGACCGGCGGGGTCTATCACCTGTGGTTTCACCCGTTCAATCTGAATGCGGACGCCGATGCCATGTTATCCGGCCTGGAGCAACTCTTTGCCTATGCCCGCAGGTTGAGGGAGCAGGGTGTCCTGGACATCTTCACCATGGATGACTATCGCGCTCGCTTGACCGCGTGCGCGAGCGAAACCGTAGGCACAGCGTCGAGTGGCGTTCTCGCATAGAGCGCACAGTCTCTTTCTTCATCCACACCCCTGAGTCAGTTGGTTTGAAATGGCGTCCATCAAGCTCGTCCACGTCACCACCGTGCCGCAGTCGCTGTTCTTTCTCAGGGGCCAGGTCGGCTATATGAAAGACCGCGGATTCGACATTCACGGGCTCTCGTCGCCGGGGGAGTTTCTCTCTCGTTTCGCCGAACAGGAGCGTGTGGTCGTGCATCCGGTTGAGATGCCCCGGCGCATCACTCCCATCCGCGACCTTGCGGCGGTCGTGAGAATCTGGAACGTGTTGCGACAGGTCCGCCCTCAGATCGTCCATGCCCACACGCCGAAGGGCGGCGTTCTGGGGATGGTCAGCGCCTGGCTCGCCCGCATCCCGGTGCGGATCTACCACATGCGTGGATTGCCCTTCACCACCGCCTCCGGCTGGAAACGGGCGCTCCTCATCTGGAGCGAGCGGATCTCCTGCAGGCTTGCCGACCAGGTGTTCTGTGTCAGTTCATCGGTCCGTCAGGTCGCGTTGGAGAACGGGCTCTGCCCACCGGACAAAATCGCGGTGCTTGCGAGAGGCAGCGGCAATGGTGTCGATGCGGTCCGGCGGTTCAACGGAGCGGATCTGTCTCCCGCTCTGCGCGATGAAACCAGGGGACGCTACGAGATTCCCTGTGACGCGCTGGTGCTGGGATTCATCGGCCGCATTGTCCGCAGCAAGGGGATCATCGAGTTGGCCGGGGCATGGAAACGATTGCGGGATGAGTTTCCGAATCTGCATCTCTTGCTCGTGGGGCCTTACGAAGCGCAGGACCCTATTTCACCGGAGGTGGACGAGGAGCTCCGGCGCGATGCGCGCGTGCATCTGATCGGGGAAGAGTGGAATACTCCGCCGTTGTATGCCGCGATGGATGTGCTGGCTCTGCCGACGTATCGAGAAGGGTTTCCGAATGTCCTGCTGGAAGCCGCCGGGATGAAGGTGCCGGTCGTTGCGACTCGAGTGCCCGGCTGTACGGACGCAGTTCAGGACGACGTGACAGGGAAGTTGGTCCCACCCTACGACTCCGGCCGACTGGCGGCCGCCGTCAAAGAGTACCTGAACGACCCGGAACTTCGTCGCCGTCATGGAACGGCGGCGCGCGACTGGGTGCTGCGAGAGTTTCGCCCGCAAGGCATCTGGCAGGCCATTCATCAAGAATACGTGCGTTGTTTGCGCGGCAAGGGCCTTCTACCGGCGGACGATCAGGGGTGCGAGAAGCGGGGTAATGCAGAGTCCGACCATTCCCGTGCCCAATGCTTGTGAGCTCATCATGCAGACGCAGTCACGCGTACAGCCGCAGCAGTGGGTGGTCAGGACTCGTGGAGGGAGCGTCGTGGGGCACGTCAAGAGTCTGACGATCTGTCATTGCTCGAAGCAGATAGTATCGGCCCTGCTTGTGCTGCGGAACAGCGGACAGCAGGTGCAGATTCCTTGGAATCGATTCGACATGGTCGAGGAACAATTGGTGCTTCGTGTTCCGGTTGGTCGACTCACGCGCGAGCTTCAATCGCGTCGGGAAACCCATGGCCAGGCAAATCTCTGATATGGAATCTCGTGAAGCGATAAATCGGGAGTCCAGTGCGACTCGATCGGGGCGTCGGATCTCCCGCCGCGCGCTTGTCATCGGACTTCTGCTGACAGTGCTGGTGTGTTTGTTCCTACTGGAGCTGTGTTCCTATGTCTACTTGCGTGTAGCAGAGGGATACGATGGGCAGCATCTCATGATGCATCAGTTCGACGATTACAAGAACATTCACCCGACGCCCGGCTATCAAGACACGAGAGGTGTCGTTCACAACGCCCAGGGCTTTCGCAGGGCTGAAGACGTAGCCATGACGAAGCCATCAGGCACCTATAGGATTTTTCTCATGGGAGGATCGACGGCCTATGGGTTGGGGTCGTTGTCTCCGCAGGGCCATCAGAAATATCCGGTGCTCAAGAATTCGGAGACCATCGATCACTACTTGGAGAAATTCCTGCACCGTGCGGTGCCGTCACGCCGGATCGAGGTGATCAATGCGGCCATTCCAAGCCATTCCAGTCATCACCATCTGATCTATCTGAATCAGACCATTTTAAAGTACCACCCGGACATGATCGTGTTTATCGACGGGTATAACGACTATTACCCCTGGGAACAGAACTATGATCAGTTTCGTGACTATCCATACCGCCAATGGTCGCACCTTTACCTCGATGAACCGTCATTGAAGGCTTGGGCCGGGTATTCCGGTTTCTGGCTCTACCGCAAGAGTCATTTTGTTTATCTGGCGGGGAAGAAATTACGTCCACTGTGGTGGGCCATTCAGAACCTCCGTCCGCAGCCCCGTCGCGAGTTGAATGTGGATGATGCGTTGAAGAATCTCGAAACGAACGCCGAGGTCAACTTCCTCCGCATGGTGGAGCGGGATGCGTTGATTCTCAAGCATGAGGGGATCATCCCGGTCTTCACATTGCAGCCGGATCTGCTGTTCGAGCAGCGACACAGTCTGACGGAATTCGAACAACGTCTGTCGGCCGAAGTCGATCGGGGTCAGCCGATCAACTATCGGCAATTCAAGAATCGCGCACGCCCGATGGTCACCGCCAAGCTTCAACAGGTGACGGCCGCGCGAGGAGCGTCGTTCATCGATATGACGGATATCCTCGGCGACATACAGGAGGATGCGTTCACGGATGATTGCCACCTCACTCCGATTGCCAACAAGGCAGTGGCAGACTACATCGGCCATCGCATTGCGCCCCTTATTTCCGTGCCGGCAGAGGGGAAGGAAGATCGCAAGTGAAGAAGGGACGATCTCATCATACAGATGGCGGCGTCCCACTGCGACCGGACAAACGGCTGCTGGACCTGACGGTGATCCTGTTGGCGCTTCCGATCGCGCTTCCGTTCCTGGGGATGATCGCGCTGATCACGTGGGCCATTCAAGGTTCACCCGTGCTGTTTCGGCAGCAACGTCCCGGTCTCCGGGGCAAGCCGTTTACCATTTACAAGTTTAGAACCATGCGTGCGCTTCCCCCCGACGCCACGGCATCGGCGAAGTCCGATGGAGACCGGCTGACGCGATTCGGGAGGTTCTTGCGGAGCACGAGTCTCGACGAATTGCCGGAGCTGATCAATGTCATCAAGGGCGACATGAGCCTGGTAGGGCCACGACCCTTGCTGATGCAGTACCTGGAGCGCTACACACCCGAACAACAGCGCCGGCATGATGTCTTGCCGGGTATTACAGGCTGGGCGCAGGTGAACGGTCGAAACGCGCTGACCTGGGAAGAAAAGTTCGACCTGGACCTCTGGTACGTGGCCAACCATTCCCTCTGGGTCGATCTTAAGATCCTCGCCATGACGGCCTGGAAGGTCATCCGGCGCGAGGGTATTCAACATCCTGGCCAGGTGATCATGGAAGAGTTCAAGGGCTACCGGAACTGAGTCTGTTCCACCCCCGACCCTACGAGCCTCTCAACAGACGTCCTTCACCGCCTCGCACCATTCCGAAGGACGTCGCCATGACATGGGATCCGCGCTGCGGCCTGCGTCGCCGACTGCCCGATCCATCGCAGTTCTGTCCACCGTAATTCTGCAGTGCGCCAACAGATCCATTTCGGCAAAGGAAGGTCGCTATGAAAGCTCACACGTTCGGTGATGCAGTCGAAGTGTTCGCTACCAGTCCCCAATCGGCAGAAAGCACCACGGAAGCGTATTTGAAAGAGGTCATCGAGATCGCTCAATGGAGCGAGCAGGAGGGCTGCACCGGCACGCTCGTCTATACGGATAACCGGCTGGCCGATCCCTGGCTGGTCGCGCAGATCATTCTCCAGAACACGAAGACATTGTGCCCGCTGGTAGCGGTACAGCCGCTCTATATGCATCCCTATGCCGTAGCCAAAATGGTCAGTACTCTGGCCTTTCTCCACGGGCGACGCGTGTACCTGAACATGGTCGCCGGCGGGTTCGCCTACGACCTCAAGGCGTTTAAGGACACGACGCCGCACGATAAACGGTATGACCGATTGCGTGAATACACGCACATCATCCAGGCCCTGCTGACAGGGGCACCGGTGACCTATCAGGGAGAGTATTACGCGGTGGACAATCTTCGGTTGACGCCGGCGTTGCCGCCCGATCTGTTCCCTGGAATTTTCTTGTCCGGTTCATCCGAGGCGGGGCTCGACTGTTGCCGCGCTCTGGGCGCCACCGCAATCAAATATCCTAAGGCACCCAACGAAGAAATGAACGCTCTCGATGGACTGGAGAAGGCCGGGATCAGGATCGGCGTCATCGCACGACCTGAAGAAGACGTAGCCTGGAACGTGGCCTACAAACGATTTCCGGAAGACCGGAAAGGGCAGTTGGCCCACCAATTGACGATGAAAGTGTCGGATTCCCTCTGGCACAAGCAGTTGTCAGACCTTGCCGAGAGCACAGCGGTGGATCGAAATCCCTACTGGCTCGTGCCTTTCCAGAACTACAAAACATTCTGTCCCTACCTCGTGGGCGGGTATGAGACCGTGGCACGGGAGATCGCCCGCTATATCGGCGCGGGGTATCGGAGTTTCATTCTCGATATTCCACCAGACAAGGAAGAACTGCGGCACACGGGCGTTGCGTTTCAACAGGCCTGGGCCATGGCTCAAAAGGGGTGACCATATGGGGATACAGCAACCGATAAGCGGCCCCTTGAGGGGGTTCGTGGAATCCATGCGCAGGGTCGGATCAAGGCCGGCCCTGTACGTCGACGGCAAGGTTCACTCCTATGAGGAGTTGGGCCGCCTGTCCGGGAGAATCGCGGCCACGATTCGAAACACGTCTCCGCCCTCCATGCCGCTGGTCGCCTTGCTGGCCCATCGGAGCCTCACGGCTTACGCGGGGGTACTGGGCATCCTCGGAGCGGAAAAGGGCTACGTACCGTTGAATCCCAAGCTGCCGGCTGAACGGTTGTTGCGGATTCTCACCTTGGCCGGCCCCGACGTCCTGATCGTTGGGAAGGAGGCCCGGAAACATCTGGAACTGCTGCTTCCCAAACTTCCGCAGCGAACCGTCATGATCTGCCCCGATATGGAGGATCTCGACGGGCTGAGCGCCTCATTTCCGCAACATCAGTTCGTACCCGGCAGCGCCATGGCAGAGGGAGCACTTATCGCTGCCGATCCCCGGGAAGGCGATGATCCGATCGCCTATCTGTTATTTACGTCGGGCAGTACCGGTGACCCAAAAGGCGTGCCGGTTCGGCAAAGCAATCTCGCGGCTTATGTCCGGTATATCGCCGACCGGTATGCGGTGAACGAGGAAGACCGCTTTTCACAAATGTTCGAGATGAGCTTCGATTTGAGCGTGCACGACATGTTCGTCTGCTGGGAAGGAGGCGCCTGTCTGTATGCGATGCCGGACCATACCGTGATGGCGCCCGCCAAGTTCATCCGCGACCATGCCATTACCATGTGGTTCTCGGTTCCGTCTGTCATCGGGGTGATGGAGAAACTCGGCATGCTGAAGGCGGGACTGTTTCCCACGTTGCGGACGAGCCTGTTTTGCGGAGAACCGTTGCTCGGTCGGCATGCCCAGGTCTGGCAGGAGGCCGCACCCCATTCGTTGGTCGAGAATCTCTATGGTCCGACGGAAGCGACCATCGCGATTACTCATTATCGCTGGAATCCCGCCACCTCGCCGGATATCTGCAAGTCGGGGATCACGCCGATCGGCCGCGCGTTCAGCAGCCAGAAGACCTGCGTCATCGACTCTACGTTCCATTCGGTCGCCGCGGGAGACAGCGGGGAGTTGTGTCTCTCCGGCTCCCAGGTGACGCAGGGGTATTGGAATAACCCCGAGCAGACCAAGAAACAGTTCGTCACCTTGCCCGGAGCAGGCGACGACATCTGGTACCGGACAGGCGATCTGGTGATGGAGGATCAAGACGGCTGTCTGCAGTATCTCGGACGAATCGATCATCAAGTGAAAATCCGAGGGCATCGGGTTGAATTGCCTGAAGTCGAGTTCACCTTGCGGGAAGCATCGGGATCCCAGCAAGTCGCGGCGCTGGCCTGGCCGGTGAAGGAAGGCCTGGCCGAGGGGATCGTCGCGTTTATCGCCGGAGACGCCGCGCAGGATGTCGGGCGTATCCTGCAACATTGCCGGCGGGTTCTGCCCGATTACATGGTGCCGAGCCGCATCAGGTTTCTGGAACACATGCCGTTGAACGTCCATGGGAAAACGGATCGGTTGAAACTACGGGATCTATTGAAGGAGGAACAGCAATGAGAACTGCTCAGGAAGAAGCGTTGGCGAAACATATCACGGAGTGGGTCAAGCGGGGCCGGAGCATGAACGGCGTGGACGTGCCGGACTTTTCAGAGGACACGGATCTGATTGCGGCCGGGATTCTGGATTCGCGGGGATTCATCGAAATGATGCTCGAGGTTGAGCAACAGACGGGAAATCGGATTGATTTGAACGACATAGACCCGAGTGAATTCACCACGATCAAGGGCCTCTGTCGATGTGCCATGTCGCAAGTTTCACCCTGTTGAAAGGAATACACTCATGAATAAAATCGTCGAAACATACTCGCGCCTGGCGGATGAATACCGTCGAGACGAGGAGTCGCAATCCTGTTGGTATCTGGCTGCGGAAAAGGCGTCGGCTGCGATCGAACTCAAGGATCGGTACCGCACCGTCGCCGATATCGGCTGCGGGACCGGTCGGGCCCTCTGCGAGTTGGCGTCCCGCGGAGGGGACGACCGCCGTTTCATCGGCGTAGAACCGGCCGACAACATGCGAGCCCTGGCCGCCGAATTGGCGCGCGGGCAGGCCAACATTCGCCTGTTCAACGGGTCGTTTGAGCAGATTCCGCTGGAGTCGAAGAGCATCGACTATCTCTACAGCATCTTGGCCTTTCACTGGACGACGAACCTCACCCGGTCGGCGGAGGAGGTGGCGCGAGTGCTGAAGGATGACGGCGACATGGATCTGTTCTTCATCGGCCGCAACAACGGCCATGAATTCATCCGCAAGACGACCCCTGTGTTTCTCAAATACATGGGACCGGCGGCGCTGTTGCGGTCGGCGGGGATGCGCCAGCAGTTGACAAAGGATGAAGCGCAGCAGCTGTTCGGCAAGGCCTTTGCGGGACGAGAGGTGACGGTTGAGGAGTCCCACGACACCTACTTCGATACCCTGGAGGGCCATTGGACGTGGTGGGTGCGCATCGAGGGCCAGCTGGTCGACATTCCGGCCGAGAAACGGGCCGATTGCGACCGCGCCGTGAAAGATGCCATTGCCACCCTTCAGAGTCCTGAAGGCATCCCCTACACGATCCACATGTTGCGCGTGAAAGTCCGTAACCAGGCCCGCGCGTAGGTCCAGAGATTGGATACATGACCATGAAAACACTCTTCATCGTGGGCGCAGGCGGATTAGGAAGGGAAGTCGTGGACATCGTCCAGTCGTCTCCCCTCGCAGCGGAGTATGCGCTGGCATTTATCGATGACACCGTTGCGCCAGGGACCATCGTGCATGGGGTCGAGGTCGTCGGCTCTCGGGCCTTCCTGAGAGCTGTCGATCCCGAGCAATCGGCGGTGTGCGTTGCCATCGGCAGTCCGGCGGTCCGCCGCGACCTGATCGGAGAAATCGAAAGCTGGGGGTTGTCGCTCCCGGCGATCGTGGATGCTTCGGCCCTGATCCGACCGTCGGTGGTTCTGGGCCCCGGCGTCATTGTCGGGGCACGGGCCTTTGTGAGTTCCCAGAGCGTGATCGGCGCCCACGCCGTGATCAATCCGGGGGTGCTCGTGGGGCATGACGTCGTGATCGGACCGTTTGCCGTCATCGGGGGAGGCGCGATGTTGTCCGGTGGGGCCAAGGTGGGGGAGGGCACCCTGGTGGGAGCCGGGGCGTCCATTCTCTTAAATACGCCGGTAGGGGATTGGGCGACGGTCGGCATGGGGGCGGCCGTCTATGCGGCCGTGGAGAACGGCGCAACCGTGCTGGGAAACCCGGCCAGGGCTCTCCCCGTCATGCGCAAGAAGGATGAAGCGGCTGGCCTGGCTGCTGGGACCTCGACGAATTCGGCGCCGGTGGCGCCATAGGGCCTTCGGCGTTTCGTCATCTCAGTTCGGCTGGACGGGGGGGTTGCGATGCATGCGGAATTTATTTCGCCCGATGATCCACGGTGGCAGCGGTATCTCGAATCTAATTGGCACGACTTCTACCATCTACCGGATTACGTGAAGTTGTGCGCGTATCATGAGGGCGGGATCCCCATAGCCTTCTACGCCCAGTATCGAGGCGCGTCGTTTTTAGTCCCCCTGATCATCCGCCCCCTGCCGGAGTCGCTGAATGCCTCCCCGGGATGGTGCGATTGTGTCTCGCCCTATGGGTATTCCACACCGCTGGTGGCCCCCACGCAGGAGCAGTTGCCGGCTTTTATCGAGGCCTTTGTCGCGCTGGCAAAGGAACGGAACCTGGTGGCGGCATTTTTCCGCCTCCATCCCTTCTCAGAGCTCAACAAGGGAGATCTGTGCCGATTCGGGCAGCTGGTGCACCATGGACCGACCATTTATCTCGACTTGTCCCTCACGGAGGATGAGTTCTGGAAGCAGGTGCGAAGAAATCACAAACAGAACTATCAGCGGCTAGTCCAGGACGGCTTTGACGTGTCGGTCGACGATTGGGGGCGCTTGGGAGAATTCGCGTCGCTGTATCGTGCCACGATGCAGCGGGTAGGGGCGGTGACCTGTCTGTATTCGGAGCAATATTTCACCGATCTGAAGACCATTCTCGGTCCTGCCATGCATCTCTGTTGCGTTCGCTCCAGGACCGGATCGATGGTAGCGGGGGGCATCTTCGTCGAGATGGGAGGGTTGGTGCATTATCACCTGTCGGCGACGGCGACGGAGTATCTGCGTCTGGGACCGAATAAGCTCATTATCCCCTTCATGCGGGCCTGGGCGCAGGAGCGATTGAACCGGGTCTTGCATCTAGGTGGTGGAGTCGGAGGCGCGTACGATTCGTTGTTCCACTTCAAGGCGGGATTTTCCGATACTCGGGCGGATTTCTACTCCTACCGCCTGATCGTGGATCAATCCAGGTATGAAAGCCTGTCGCGGGTGGCGGCGATGCAAGCCGGGGGAGATAGCTCGATCCCGACGAACTTTTTCCCCGCCTATCGCCGGGCCGTACCCCATGCACCCCATCTGCCGCCGGTCCCGGCGGCGTCGGCGGTCACATCCGAGCCTGGTGTGAAAGCCTGACTTCCAGAGGACTGACTTGAATAATCCATCACCTTCGCGAGAGAGCGGTGCATCGATGGCTACGGGCTCCTCTCCCATCATCAGGGCGGCATCACCGGACGACAGTATCGCCATGGCGGCGGTCGTTCGCGAGGCTGCGAGCCCGCTCATGCGAGAGACGACGATTCTCGGCGGCGTGGGGCTGGATCGATTCATTCGCGATCAGATTGCGTCGGAGGCGGCGAACCGATTTCTGGTGGCCGAGGTCGGAGGGCACATCGTCGGGATGTCGGCTTGGCGGTACGAGGGCGAGGAGTTGTTTCTCAACCACTTATTCGTGCACCCGTCGGCACAGGGCCGTCGGGTCGGCACCTCGTTGTGGGCTCGCGGGCTTGCCGGATGCAACACCGGCGCGGCGCGCACCCTTTCGCTGGACGTTTACGAGGACAATACGCGAGCCGCCGCCTGGTATCGCTCATTGGGCCTGGAGCCGGTCGCGCAGCGCATCGTAATGGCAGTGCCGATTCCTTCGGTGTCGCCCACCGCGGACCAAGCCTGGTCATCGACCTTTCTCGGCCCTGCAGACCACGACTATAGTCAATACGGATTTTCCCAGTTCACGCTCAACACCCGGCGATCCACCTATACGATCGGGCGGTTGGGGACCGACTTTTTCCGTATCGCCTCATCGGTGCTGTTGGATGATGAAACGGCCTTGGCCGCGCTCCATCGCTTGGACCCTCGACGCCGGTTGCTCGGTTTCGATGCGCCGGACCGATGGGAAGCGGCAGCCGGACGAGGGGCGGTGCTCCTTGGGCGAACGATACGACTCACGATACCCATAGAACAGCTGGCCGCGCGTCTCGGAAAGACGCTTTCGGAGGCAGGGGGTTGAGTCGGTCGAGATGGCTTCAGTTTGTTGTGGAGATCGCGCATGAATGTCACCGATAAGAAACACGCGCTACGCATGTTCACCAACGGGGTCTATATTCTGACCTCCCGCAGCGATGAAGGTTTCGGCGCCGCGACCGTCACATGGGTGTCGCAGGCGTCCTTTACCCCGCCGTTGCTGACAGTCGCCGTTCGTCCGACCAATAGCGTGTTTCGCTGTCTTGCCAAAAGTTCCGTGGCGGCTCTTCACGTGCTGAGCCACGAACAGACCGAGATGGCAAAAAAGTTCTTCACGCCGACGGCCGTTCAAGACGGAACGATCAACGGTGAGCCCTTTTCCGAAGGCACCACCCTCGCTCCCATTCTCAGTAATGCGCCTGCGTATCTGGAATGTGCCGTCCGCCAGATTGTCGACCAGGGTAGTGATCATGCCGTGGTTATTCTGGAAGTCCTCGAGGCAGTCTGCCGGGAACGGGTCAAACCACTGACGATGGCCGACACACCCTGGGAGTATGGCGGTTGAATACGGAGTCTCGCGCCTCTTTGTCGGCACCCAATCGGGTGCTCGATGTCTTTCCCCGGTTTCGCAGAGCCTTACCGCAGGAATCTCTCCAGAAATTCTAGATTGAGTGGGCCTCCTCGGCTCCATTCTGAAATACGAAGTCCTGTCTCTGCCTCTTCACGAGTCGCGCGACGGATCCGCTGACCTTCGCCTCTGTTGAATGTGCTTCGCCCGACTATTCGGAATCTTCGCCCAGCAACATTCGATACCTGCTTCACCTACATTACGGAGGATACCGTGACCACAATGCCGATCATCAGACCCACGCTCCCTTCATTGGAAGACATTTTCGCCATAATGCAGACAGGCTGGGAAACCGGAATCGTGACCGTCGGCCCCATTGTGCGAAGTCTGGAAGAGCAGGCCTGTCGTGTCACCGGGGCTCGCTACGCGATCGCGCTGTCCTCCTGCACCGCCGGCCTCATGCTGGTGCCGCAAGCGCTCGGGCTCAGGCCTGGCACCGAAGTCATCGTGCCGTCCTTCACCTTTGCGGCCACTGCCCAAGCGCTGCTCTGGAATCGTCTCGTGCCGGTCTTTTGCGATTGCCTTCCGGGGACCTGCACCCTGGATCCTGCGGATGTGGAACGCAACATCACCCCCAACACCGGGGCCATTTGCGGGGTCTCGGTGTACGGGTTGCCGCCGGACGTTGATGCCTTGTTGGAGATCGGTCGCAGAAAGGGGATCCCCGTCTATTTCGACAGCGCTCAAGGGTTGGGGGCGACGTACAAGGGACAGTCGCTCGGGCAGTTCGGGGTTTGCGAAGTGTTTTCGCTCAGTCCCACGAAAGTGGTGACGGCTATTGAAGCCGGTATATTGACGACGAACGACGCCGTCATCGCCGAGCGCATACGGTCCATGCGTGACTACGGAAAGGATCTGGTGAAGGGAGAAGAAATGGTCCATCTGGGCCTGTCGGCTAGGATGAGTGAACTTCATGCATCGGTCGGGCTTCTCGGACTTCAACGGGTGCATGATCTCGTGAAGGCCAGGACTGAACGTATCGCGGTGTATCGAGATCGGTTGGGAAGCTTGCCTGGCTGTTGGGTGCAAGAGTTTCCGTACGATCGAAGCACCAGCGGAAACTATTTTGTGCTCTTCATCGGAGAGCAGGCCAAACGCAGTCGAGACCAAGTCTATGAGGACCTCAAAAAGGCCGGCATTCAGACGAAGCGGTACTTTTACCCGCCGGTCCATGCGCAGGCGATCTTCCAGCAATATCCGATGAAACTGAGTGCGCAGCTGACGCAGACCAAGAAGGCGAGCGAGGAGGGGTTGGCTCTCCCGCTGTACTCCCATATGACCGATCAGGAAATCGATACGGTCTGTGCGGAGGTCAAGCAATTGTTGGCCTGAGAGGACGGAGAGTGGGAGCCCGTCTCGCCATGTCCATGAAGCCCATTCAATCGGCCTATGGCTGGAGGCTGCTCGGCTACGGAGTCGGCCTGGCGGGTGCCGGGGGGGTGTTGTCATGGCTTTGCTTGATCTGGCTCGTGGCCCATGCCGAAGGGGTTCCTCCTGCAGAGGTCGGCAAGGTGGACGTGGTGGTGGCGCTGGCAGGGAGTCCCGATCGAACAGTCTATGCCCAGACTCTCGTTGCACAGGGGCTTGCGCCGGACCGCATGTCCACGTTGCTCGATCCGTTCTGCTTGCGAGCCCAAGGTTCCCGGTCGGCCTGTGCGACCGCCGTGCGCAACACCATCGATGAAGCTGTGGCGTTGCGACGCATCTTTGCCCGCGAGCGGTTCACGAAGGTGATCGTGGTGACATCCAGATACCACCTCGCGAGGGCGAGGGTCGTGTTCGACACCATCTTCGCCGGCGGCGACACGGCGGTTCATGTGGTGTCTCCGCCCGGTGACCGGATCAGCGGCCCACGCATCAGACGAGAAGCCTTCTCATATCTTCCCAGCCTGTTCGGAGCCGTCATGGCTCGTACGGTTCCGGCATTCTATGAATGGCTGGTGCGCAATCAGCCGGTCTGTCCGGATCCCGCTGTTCATCCCATCGAGTAGTCGATTCTTCTTCAGCCCTCTCTGCGGGTTACCGGGGCCTTCGCTCCTGTGCCGGCCAGCTCCGACGGTTTATTCACCTTCAACTGATCGGGATGATTCTATGTTGATCTTTAAAAGATTCTCCAATCCGAAGTGCCTGCTCATGTTCTTCATGCACATCGTGTTGATGGGAATTGCCAACTATTCGGCGTTCTGGCTCCGCTTCGACGGAGATATTCCGGATTGGGCGATGACCATCTTCATCCGCACCCTGCCGATTCTGGTTCTTGTGCGGCTGCTCATGTTTCTTCCCTTCAGGCTGTATGGCACGGTATGGCAATACACGAGTCTGTGGGACCTCAGGAATATCATCGGCGCCACATTGAGCGGGACGCTGGCATTTTTTGTGGTAACGCGATTCGGATTCGGACAGATCGGTTATCCAAGGTCGGTCTATCTGATCGACGCTCTGCTTTTGATCGTGCTCACGAGCGGCCTGCGAATTGCTCGTCGTATCGGTTATCCCTCAGCTTCCAACGCAGACATGAAGCGAGTGTTGATTTACGGCGCCGGCGATGCCGGAGAACGTCTCGTCCGCGAACTCCGACAGAATCAGGGATTCGGGTATCGGCCAGTCGGATTCGTGGATGATGACCGGCGCAAAACGGGACAGCGAATTCATGGCGTGAAAGTGCTTGGGACTCGGGATCACCTTTCTGCAATTATGCGTACGGTTACCCCGGATGCGATATTGATTGCGATGCCCAGTATCGGGGCAGGCGCCATCCGAGAAATCGCCAAAGCGTTGCTGGCCTATAATGTCTCCATCAAGATTCTGCCGGACCTGAGCGTGTTGCTGGACGGAAAATCCGAGGTGAATCAGCTCAGGAATTTGTCGGTTGAAGACCTCCTCCACCGGCCTCGGGTGGATCTCGATCGTTCCGTAACCGCGGCCCTGTTGAAGGGCAAACGCGTGTTGGTGACCGGGGCAGGCGGTTCCATCGGGTCCGAGCTGTGCCGGCAGATCGCTACATACTCACCCGAATCCCTCATACTCTTTGAGCGATATGAAAACGGGTTGTTCGCGATTCACAGCGAGTTGGCCCATCGCCCCGGTCCTCCTCATATTTACCCCGTGATCGGGGACGTGACGGACAGGGAACGGTTACAGTCTGCAATGGAAGCCTATGAACCACAGATTGTCTTCCATGCCGCCGCGCATAAACATGTCCCGTTGATGGAGTACAATCCTTGCGAAGCCGTCAAGAACAACGTGGCCGGCACCCGAACCGTGGCCACGCTTGCGGAGGAGTTCAATGTTGAACGCTTCATCATGATCTCGACCGACAAGGCTGTGCGCCCTTCCAGCGTCATGGGTGCCACCAAACGTGTGGCAGAGTTGATTATTCAAGACATGGCACGGACCAGCAAGACGAACTTTGTGACGGTAAGATTCGGCAATGTGTTGGGCAGCAATGGCAGCGTTGTGCCCCACTTCCTCCAACAGATCAAGAATGGAGGGCCGGTGACCGTGACCCATCCGGATGTGCAACGGTATTTCATGCTCATTCCTGAGGCGGTTGAATTAGTCCTGCAGTCAGCCTCGTTGGCGAATCCGGGAGCTGTCTATGTGCTTGAGATGGGAGAGCAGGTCAGGCTTCAGGATCTTGCGCGGCATCTGATCCGGCTCTCAGGCTTCGTGCCTGATCAGGAAATTGCGATTTCTTTCACCGGACTCCGGCCGGGAGAAAAACTGGCCGAAGAGCTGGTGGGTCCGGATGAGACGGTTACAGCATCTCCCTTGAAGGAAATTTTGAGTGTACGCCTGGATGGTGTTCCTGCACGGGACTGGCTGTTACCTACGATCGCTGCCTTGGAAGAGATGGCCTATCTTCAGAATGCGGGCGAGGTCCTTGCCAAGATCAGCCAATTGGTGCCCTCCTTTAGACCTTCGCAACGGAATTCGGTGTTGGCGCTTGAGCGTGATTGGTCTGACGGTGAGGGCGAAAAAGAATTCGCGAACCACGAACCACGAGGTGGTGTAGATGAAAAGAATTATTCTCCTGGGACTGTTCGGTCTGGTGCTCGCCGTCGGGTCCGGCGTGACATCGGAAGCGGCGCCGTCGCTTCTCCAACCGCAAGTGTACCGGATCGGTTCGAATGATATCATTCGTATCCAGGTCTACGGCGAAGATGACCTCACCGTTGAGCGAAAAGTCGGGGGAGACGGAAAAATCGACGTTCCTCTGCTCGGACTGATCCGGGCGACGGGACGAACGACGGAAGAGCTGCAAATCGACCTGACGGGTCGGCTCAGTGCCGGCTACCTGAAGCAACCGCAGGTCACTGTCACTATCACGCGACACCGCAATTTCTATGTTAGCGGTGAGGTGAAAGCTGCCGGAGGATATCCGTATGAGGAGGGATTAACCGTACAGAAAGCGATCACGATGGCCGGTGGTTTTACGGACAAGGCCAGTAAGATCGATCTCCGGGTAGAGAGACCTCGTGATAGGGAACTCGAAATTCTCGAAGCCGGGGCCGGGTCGTTCGTTCTCCCTGACGATCTGATTATTGTCGCGACAGCCCAACGGTTTTATGTCAACGGAGAAGTCAAGAAGCCGGGCGACTACGGGTACGAGCGCGGGCTAACCCTTCACATGGCCATTACGATGGCGGGCGGCTTTACCGACAAGGCCTCCAAGGCGCCGAAGGTGTTGCGGAAGGTGAATGGTCAGGAGCGCACAGTGGAATTGGCCTTGGATGCCCCGGTCCTGCCCGACGATATTATCGTCGTCGCGCAACGGTTCTTTTAGCCCATCCGTGCACTCGTGCTGGGCCCTCGATAGGCGGGCGCAATGAGTGCCCATCCCTTGTGTCGTTGAACGTGGAGGCAAAGGCATCCCATGCATAATCGGATTTTCTGGTGCTGGCTGAGCTGTGCGCTGGCGTTGCTGGTCGCAGTCACGGCCACGGCGACCGAGTCGAGCCCGGTACAATCCGGCTACCGGATCGGACCCAATGATGTGATTCGCATTCAAGTGTTCGGCGAAGAGGACCTGACGGTGGAGAGTCGGGTGGGCGGGGACGGCAAGCTCAACTATCCGTTGTTGGGGGTGTTGCAAGTCGGCGGGCAGACGACGGAAGCGCTCCAGGCGGAGCTGACGAAGCGCCTGGCCGACGGGTATGTACGGATGCCGAAGGTCAGCGTGTCCATTGTGCGGCATCGCAATGTGTATGTGACCGGGGAAGTGAAGGCGCCGGGCGGATTTCCGTTTGAAGATGGGTTGACGGCGCAGAAGGCCATTACCATGGCCGGAGGGTTCACGGAAAAGGCGGCGAAAGCCGTGCTGTCGATCACACGGCGTACGGCCAATCAGGAAGGCACCCTATCCGCTCAGCTGGATACGGCACTCCTGCCTGACGACCTGATTGTCGTGGGGCAGTTGCAGAAATTTTATCTCATGGGTGAGGTGACGCGGCCCGGCCAATACCCCCATGAGGACCTGTTGACTGTAAAGAAGGCCGTCTCGTTGGCCGGAGGGTTCACGGAGAAAGCCGATAAGCTGGCCCTTAAGGTCACGCGGGTTACGGAGTCCGGCGCGCAGACGCTCGCAATCGGGCAAGATGAGTTAGTCTTACCGAGCGACATCTTGGCGGTGGGTAGTCACAATCACAAGGTGTATATCAGCGGTGAGGTGCGCACTCCCGGTGCCTACCCCTACAGTGAAAACATCAGTATCCAAAAGGCCTTAACCTTGGCCGGGGGCGTCACGGAGAAGGCCGACCGCGAGGACCTCACGGTCAGGCGTATCGTTGATGGCCAGGAACGGACGCTGGTCCTGAAACTCGATGCCCTGGTAGAGCCGGAAGATCTGATTGTCGTTCCTGAAGGTCAGAAGGTGTATGTGACGGGCGAGGTCAAGACGCCGGGGCGGTATGCCTACGAATCGGGTGCGACGGTTCAGCGGGTCTTGACGTTGGCCGGGGGGGTGACGGAAAAAGCGGAGGCCAGCGTCGTCAAAGTCACCAGGATGAAGGAACAGGGCGTGGAAACGGCCGTGTTGCCGCAGGATGCCCTCGTATTTCCGGAGGACATTATTCTCGTTGTCCCCGTGACAGCTAAGTTCTATGTCAGTGGCGAAGTGAAAACGCCTGGCAGCTATGCCTACAAGGAAGGCCTGAGTTTGCAGAAAGCGCTGGCCATGGCGGGAGGGCTGACAGACAAGGGGGATCATGATCGTTTAGAAATTGTTCGAATGGCGAACAACCGGGAAGAACGTTCGGTGGTAACGCTGGAGACTCCGGTGCTGCCCGATGATACCATTGTCGTTTCCGAGCGTCAGAAATTCTACGTGACGGGCGAGGTCAAGACTCCGGGCCGATATTTCTATGAGTCCGGTATCTCCATGCAGAAGGCCATCACGATGGCCGGGGGATTTACCGAGAAAGCAGACAAGGCGGATCTCAGGGTGGAACGGCGCCAGGACAAGGCCGTGGCCGTCACGTCGGCCGATCCCAACGCACTCGTGCTGCCCGATGACCTCATCGTGGTACCGCAAGCGCGGCGATTCTACGTCAACGGAGAAGTGAAGAAGCCGGGCGACTATTGGTATGAACGGGGGCTAACCCTTCACATGGCCATTACGATGGCGGGCGGCTTTACCGACAAGGCCT
>OCTV010000243.1_pt1 | contig 21624 bp, 20 predicted proteins | sample 1539101 | NCBI WGS metagenome assembly OCTV01 (sample SAMEA3991422, study PRJEB22521) | metagenome | biome: anthropogenic terrestrial biome; feature: sewage plant; material: sludge | place: Sweden | collected 2012-09-26 | reverse complement strand
GAAGACAAGGGGTCTATGGACGAAAAAAAGAAGTGTGCCGACGAAAAAATGTTGCAATACTTATATAAAAACATCAAGTATCCCAATATCGCTAAAGAAAATGGTGTACAAGGGAGATGTGTGGTTACCTTCGTCGTTGAAAAGGATGGTAGAATCACTGACGCCAAAGTAGTAAGAGATATCGGAGGAGGCTGCGGCGAAGAAGCTTTAAGAGTGGTTAATTCTATGAATGAAATGGGAGAACGCTGGAAACCAGGCAAACAAAGAGGAAATGCCGTGAGGGTTCAGTTTAACTTGCCAGTCACGTTTAAGCTCAATTAATTATTTTACAATACAATGAAAGAGGCTGCCTGATGGATCAAGCAGCCTTTTTCGTTTATAATAACTTTATCCAAATTAATTATTATGAAGCGGTTTTTTCTGGACAACAAGCAATACCTACTGATCATAGCAGCGGTGATCGCAGCATTTATCTTTAGAAACTTATTTATTTCAGAGGCTAAATCGACAGTACAAAGTGAAATCAAATCCAATACCGCACCTTCAGGACAGAGTGATGAAGAGCTAGGTATTCTACATGTGGTAGAAGTAGCACCCAGATTCCCGGGTTGTGAAGATTTATCGACTATAGATGAAAAGAAAAAATGTGCGGATCAGAAAATGCTCCAATATCTGTATGGTCATATCACCTATCCTCAATACGCCAAAGACCATGGTATTGAAGGAAGATGTGTAGTCACTTTTGTGGTTGAAACTGATGGTTCGATCAGTGAAGCTAAAATCTTAAAGGATATCGGTGGTGGATGTGGAGAAGCTTCTTTGAACATAGTGAACTCCATGAACCAAATGCCTCAGCGCTGGATACCAGGCACTCAAAAGGGCAAAGCAGTTCGGGTCAGATTTAATTTGCCGGTTTCCTTTAAACTCAAGCCGATTGAGGAAGAGGAGGTTAAATAAATATCTATTGCCTAATTTTATTGGCCAAGTTCCATTGTATTGTCAAGTGGGATTTTTTGATCTTCCATGGCCAGGTAGACAGCATCTAATAATCTCGATCGATATTCATCTTTGTGCAGCCGGTTATTGTTCATAGAAGGATAAGTCCGATTACATAAGAATACGAACACCAATTGTTTTTCAGGGTCTACCCACGCACAAGTGCCCGTGAAACCTGTGTGACCAAAAGTACCAGGGGATGCCAAATAGCCTGCTGGCTGAGGTTTGGCGGGGTCTAATTCTTTCATGTCAAATCCAATGCCACGGCGAGTAGAACCTAATTGCCTGGTAGCGAACAGCTTGACCGTCGATGATTTTATAAGTTTTTCACCACCATATTGACCTCCATTAAGAAAAAGCTGCATGATGGTCCCCAGTTCTAATGCATTACTAAAAAGTCCTGCATGACCGCTTACACCATTCATCATGGCTGCTCCCATATCGTGGACATAACCCTGGATAGTCATTTTTCTCCAATAAGTATCTTTTTCGGTTGGGGCAATCGAGGATAAAGGATATAATTTGTAAGGATTATATAAAGTGTGTGTGAGCCCCAATGGAGTATAGAAGAATTTTGACACAAACTGATCTATCGAAAGACCTGACTGATATTTGACCATCTGGGCTATCAGATAAAACCCTAAGTCGCTGTAGAGGTAATTTTTATTAGTCCTTAATTGAGAATCTAAAATTTGTTGCCAGATCTGTTGGTCATAGCCTGTCTTAAGATATAACCCTTTTTCAACAGGCAGGCTGTACTTTGAGCTTTCTGTAGTGGCGTAAATAGAAGGATCTAATTTGTAAGTGCGTTTGCCAGTTTTGACCAGGGTTTCTTTGTAAAATGGAATCCATCCAAGCAGTCCTGCCTGGTGGCTCATGATTTCGGTTATATTAAGTGATGACTTGTTAGATTGTTTAAGATCTGGTAGATAGTCAGACATAGGTTGGTCCAAAGTGATTTTGCGTTCGTCATATAATCTCATAACTGACAAAGTGCTTGCTGCTACTTTCGTAAGACTGGCAAGGTCATACATGTCGGTCAGGTTTACAGGAATTTTATGCTCATAATCCTGATAGCCAAAGGCTTTTTGATAGACAATTTTTCCTTCTCTTGCTACAAATAACTGACCACCTGGAGCAGCATGGATAGATACGATATCACTGGTCAAGGCATCTAAAGCCTCTAACTTTTGCCCATCGATTCGTACCCGTTCAGGAATGGCATATCCAAATCGCATTAAACTTTCTGAGTTGAGCCCTGCGCCGAAGGGCATGTTAGGGCCAGATGATACCGGCAGTCGCCCATTGATGCCTATGGCGCCAAAAATAGCTTGAGCAGTGAGGTCTTGCATCAAGGCATCGTCTTCATAAGACTGTATGAGCCAATCACTGTCGCCAAAATTAGTCAGCGCATAAGGGCTTCCAAAAGACACCAGGATCACTTTGGTAGTTAGACTGAGCTGGTTGATGAATTTTAAAGCACTGGCAGAGAGTCCAAAGTTTTGCTTGATGTTTTTATTAAGACCATGAAGGCTGACTATGACGATATCGGAATTTTTAAAGCTGGCTAATAGGTTGTTGGATTGTGTTACGCTGATGTCAGTGTCGGCTTGTTGGTGATAGATTTTTGCGTAACTGTCCAACCTCCATTGAAACGGAGTCTTGGTTTTACTACCAATCGACAGTGAGGCGATTTTATGCTGATCTAATTCTGTCAGCGGAATCAACCGGTTTTTATTTTTGACCAGAGTGATGGCTTGTTCGTAAAGTTTGCTTTTGAGTGCCTGCGCTTTTGGGTTATTGACATCTTTATCCAGGTTGCTTAGTGAAACACGTGGATCCTGACTCAATCCCATGCGATATTTTGCAAGCAAAATTTTCCTCACCGTTTGATCAAGTTTTGATTTTAATTCAGAGCTCTCATTTACAGCTTTAAGTATCTGTGTAAAGGATAGGTCAATATCGTTAGGCAGACATAGCACATCGCAACCGGCATTAAAGGCTACTAATTCCAAAGCACCAGGATCGTAATTTTTAGTTACAGCTTTCATCTCCAGGGCATCAGAAAAAATGAGACCATCAAAGGCCATCTCATTTTTAATCAATCCTGTCATGGTGGAACTGGAAAGTGAAGTAGGCAGCAATTTGTTTGTTTCTAAAGCAGGCACCTGCAAATGGGCTACCATGACACTCTGCATACCTTGGTCAAACAATAATCTGAATGGGAAGAGCTCTATGGAGTCCAACCTGGCCCTGTTATAAGGGATCACCGGGAGATCAAGATGGCTGTCTACATCAGTATCGCCATGACCAGGAAAATGTTTTGCACAAGCCATGACACCATGATCCTGCATACCCTGCATATATTGGTAAGCTTTGGTAGTGACTGCTATCCTGTTCTCACCAAATGATCTATCATTGATGACTGGATTGGCCGCATTGATATTAATGTCGACGACTGGAGCAAAATTGATTTGAGTGCCAATGCGCCTAAGCTGATCGGCTATCTCCGCACCCATATCATAGATCAGTTTGTTCTCCTTAAGAGCCCCCAAGGTCAATTGCCTGGGAAAACTAATTGCAGCAGATTTATGTCGCATGCCCAACCCCCATTCTGCATCGATAGCCACCATAAGTGGTGTCTTGGACATAGCCTGGTAATTATTCGATAATTCAGCTTGCTTCAATGGAGTGCCCTGGAAAAAACAAAGCCCGCCTACATGATATTTTTTTATTTGTCTTTCCACTTCAGCTATATGCTCCGGACCTTTGTCTGAGTGGGCCCTGATCATAAAAAGCTGACCAATTTTTTCGTCAACACTAAGAGAAGTGAAAACCGAATCTACCCATTGGGCTTCAGCCGCCGGAATGGTTGGTGTGTAAGGGACCTGCACAGGCGGAGCAAAACTTACAAACTGAACTAACAATAGAGATAAGAGTAACAAACTTTTCGGCATGTTACAAATTTATTGAATAATTATTTAAAGTCAGTTAATGCTTCATGGTCTTATGAAAAGAATAAATATGCTTAAAAAGTATATACACATTTAATGAATACAAAATCAATTAGAGCATAAGGAATTAACCATGATAGTAGGGTATTTATTCCAGTAAAGATCCTAAAGGTTAATTTAAAAAAATAGAAACCAAAATCTTAAAAAACAATGAAATCAAACGGCAAGTCTACAGACTCACTTATTTGCTTGTAGGTATGGTCCAGGATAAGGCAAACTGACTGCCAAAAGATCTTAACCGAACATGGCCTTCGCCAACTCCTTTTAGGGGTAGTTGGTAATAAGGAGTGATGGAAATGCCTAAATGTCGTGAAATCGATTTTTGAATGCTTACGCCCGCGGATGCCGCGGCAAGCCAATGCCAGTTCTTTAGGGTATAGTCATCCACAGAGTGACCAGGTTTGGAATTAGCATGGAGATAATCATAAGCATAAACCTCTCTATCCATTCGCATTGAACTAATACCGGCATTTAAAACCAAAACAAAAGATTTAGTGTTAATCAGGTCGTACTTCAAATAGATAGGCAGTTGCAGTACACTGCAGGCACCCTTGATATTATTAATCGTTAAATTCTTAAAATAGCTATTGTAGGGAATCTCGTAATCTTCCTTCATAGCATTGTAATATTTTGTTGATTTCTGAAGCCCCGCGCTGAGTGTAAATCTGTTCATCTTGAATCCAAGGTCTACACCGTAAGCCTTGCCTAATTGGCTGTAAGATCTTTGAACTACGCTGGTATATTCTGGAGACCAACCAAGTCCAATAGAAAGTGAAGTGTGCCTGGGTGATTTGGTTGTGATAGGCATTGGATCATCCCAATGTTTTAAATGAATCACTCTGTCATACTCCATGGATTCAATATTAATGGGAGGTAAGACTTGAATGCTGAGTAACTTGTTTTGAGTGGTCTGGGACGAACCAATAGTAGGATCCACGGTTTCATTATTAGGATCGATTTTGAGTACATTCGCAGATTGGTTGGGAGAAGGAGATTGGTCTTTGGATTCAGTCAATGATGCAGACGAGTGCCTGCTAATGACTTTATCGGCCAATGGAAATTTGTCAGCGTAAGGGGATTTGTCCAGGCCACTCAAACGGCTTTTATTAACTCCGGTTGATGATAAAGTGCCAGAAATTTTCTGCTTAAGTGTTTTAGATTCGTGATTGAATGAAGCGGCATTGGCAATAGGGCTAGCCATGTCTGCGTGACCAGTTTTGTTTTGTTCAACCTCAAGATTTGCATTGTCTATTTGTGCAAAATCTGAGGTCACTGGTCCCTGTCCAAAAATCCGATCAGTGGTTACTTTTAAAGGATATAAATTGGGTTTTATCGAATTATAAGCTTCGCTGGAAAGTACTGGTAAAGGATGTTGCATTGATTTTTGAGAGTCAGAAGGCAAGTATTTAATGATGGCCAATAATGTGGTTCCGATGATCAAAAGGCCTAAGGGCCAAAATAATAGGGCAAATCTTTTTCTTTTTCTTTTATTCAACAGGTATTCCATCTCATGCCAGGACTGTTCATGAAAGGGGCTGTCTGCATCAGCAGCTAGCTTTTTTATATACTCATCAAAATCTTCAGATTGCTTTTGGTTCATATTTTTTAGAATAAATCTCTGAGGATAATAATTTTTGAAGGTTGATTCTCGCTTTGGCAAGGTTTGATTTGGAAGTACCCGGGGAGATATTTAACATTTTACCAATCTCTTCATGAGAATAGCCATCGATGACAAACAAGTTAAAAACTGCCCGATAAGAGGGAGTGAGTTGATTGATGCTTTTCAATAATTCATCATAAGAGAGTTTGGAAATCGCTTGTGACTGTATACTTAGATTGGTCATTTCGTGAGAATGATCAATCGTTAATTTTTTCTTCTGGTTGGCTTTCCTCAACCGGTCAATGGAGGTATTGACCAAAACTCTTCTAATCCAGGCTTTTAACGATCCTTCCAGACTATCCTGTCTTTTTTCAAACCGATGTACTTCAGTAAAAACCTTGAGAAACCCATCATTGAGGACTTCTACAATATCTTCGTGGGATGACAGGTACCTTTGGCAAATGGTATAACCAAATCCATAAAAATGCTTATAAAACCTCTTTTGACCTTCCCTTTTTTGCTGGATACAGTCATCTAAGATTGAAATTAGCGTCGATTCCGGCAATATACTCACCCCCATTCGATTTAATAATACGCAAAATACGGGCTTGTGGTTGCTTGTTTGTATTCGAATTATTCCACTACATAATCCAGTAATTCCCAGCATTCGACATTCACTGTTTGTAGCATGCTTACAGTAGAGTCATGGATTTTGATAAAATGGAGATCTTTGTCAGACATTGGGTAGGATTTAATATAAAGCAATACTGAGGATGCATTCCGTTGAACATTGCCACACTTGGATAAATGTTTATTATCTTAGTGAATGGATGCGATTCTTTATTTTTGGTCCTTAATTTTTATTCACCCTAGTGTATGATGCAAGATCTCAGTAGACAATTGGCCCGCGAAGCTATGGAGCAGGAAGTGCTCTCACCTAAGGAAAAATTGGATGACTATGCCAATAATCAGAGCAAGCTGTTTTTGGGAATCCCTGTTGAAGAGAGAATGCAGGAAAACAGGGTTGCACTGATACCCAACGGAGTGGCTATGTTAACAGCCAGCGGACATAGGGTCATTATCGAAAAAGGCGCAGGCAAAAGATCATTTTACAATGACGAAGATTATTCAGAAGCAGGCGCAGAGGTCACCAGTGATAGAAAGGAAATCTTTAAAGCCAGTATCATATTAAAAGTCGCCCCTCCGACAATTGAAGAGATAGAGCTTATGCCAGGTGATCAGATGTTAATATCTCCGCTGCATATGCCTCTCGTCACCGAAGAATACCTGCAGATGCTCCGAAAGAAAAAGATCACTGCGGTGGCCATGGAGTATTTAAAAGACAAAAACGACAGCTTTCCTATAGTCCGTACACTCAGTGGAATTGCTGGATTGAGTGCAGTGCTGACTGCAGCAGAATTGCTATCTGTTACAAGTCATGGCCGGGGAGTACTCCTCGGAGGTATAGCGGGCATACCACCTGCCAAGGTATTGATTCTGGGGGCCGGCGTCGTTGGGGAATTTGCCACTAAAGCAGCACTCGGGCTAGGTGCTTCGGTACGTGTGTTTGACAACAATATCTATAAATTGATGCGTCTGCAAAACAGTGTCGGAACTCCACTCCATACATCAGTCCTCAATCCGAAATATCTCGAGTATCAACTCAAGAGTGCTGATGTAGTCATAGGCGCCATACACTCTAAAACAGGTCGCGCGCCGATGGTGGTGACAGAAGAGATGGTCATGAAAATGAAACAAGGCTCTGTCATCGTGGATGTGAGCATCGATCAGGGCGGCTGCTTTGAAACCTCAGAAGTATGTACTCATGATCATCCGACCTTCATCAAACATGGTGTGATACATTATTGTGTACCCAATATCGCCTCTAAAGTGCCTCGTACAGCTTCTTCTGCTATCAGCAATATTATAGCTCCTTTGTTGTTATCTACCTCAGAAGTACAGAATATAGAGGAAATGCTTTTTGCCAACCCAGGGCTCCGACATGGGGTATATGCTTTCAAGGGTCATATCACCAATGAATACCTGGGCAAACAGTTTAATATGAAGTATTCTGATATTAATTTATTACTGACTTCCAGTTTTTAAAGAAAAGAACATTTTTAATAAGGATACAAAGTATGACCAGCTTTTGAGGCATACCTTATTTTATTGATCCCAAATATTTAGCCTCAAGATGATAGAAACACCTCGACTAATTCTAATACCACTGACCTACGATCAGCTTTTAAAATATATTCGTTGTGACCATTCCCTGGAGGCCGAACTCAATCTACAGCCATCTTCAAGAAAGATATCGACCGAATTGAAAGAGGCTTTGGAGCAAACCATTCTACCCAATGTAGCCGACCCGAACAAAAACTATTTATATTCAACACTTTGGACAGCGGTCTTGAAAGAAGAGAACTCAATGGTAGGAGATCTGTGTATCATCGGTGAACCCAATGCAGCAGGGGAAATCGAGATTGGTTATGGAATCTATGATGAATATAAAGACCGAGGGTATATGACTGAAATTGTAAGTGGACTGATACGTTGGGCAAAATCCGAAACAAGGGTGCTTGCTGTAGTTGCTTCTTCTGAAGAAACCAATTTCGCTTCTTCAAAAGTGCTTGAAAAAAATGGATTTGTCGCTATTGGTAAAACTGGAACTCTGATCAATTGGAGGCGGTACTTATAGATAGGATCACCTTACAGCGTGGAAACCCCTTATTCGTTGGCACTAATAACAACAGTCCTTTATCCATTGCCCGTGGCACATTGTTTTCTATTTTATTCCTCCAAATGCTCCAAAACACATATTCTTATGAAGGATTTCTACTTTACTGAATCCTACTTTTTTCATAAGGTCCAATTGATAATTCATTGATCTTGGTGAATCTTCTTTAGCCACATAATCCAACACCTTGTTCCGATAAGATACGCCTTCAATGGCTTCTAAGTAATCACCATATCTTTCCCATGTATAATCATTTATGGATACGGTATCCTGCGTGATCAAATCCGAAATCATAAAACAACCACCTGGCTTGAGCAGTCTAAAAAGTTTATCAAAGGTTGTTTCCCAATCTAGATCATCTCTTAAATGATGTAACACAGCCCCCGCCAAAATGATATCAAAATGATTTTGATCTAGCTGGACTTCCCTGATATCACCTTGCAGAATCTCCACGCTATTATCGGTCTGTGGTAGGACTCTTTCAAATGCTTTGTCCAACATGGGTTTGCTCAAGTCAACCAGTGTGCAATGTAAGTTTGGAATTTTTGTGAGCATCATCAAGGTGTAATTGCCGGCTCCGCATCCAATGTCAAGTAAATTTTCAGCATGCGGAACAATTCTTTTTGCCGATTCAGTTATTAGTTCCAATGAAATCTTGGCATCTATCGTTGAAAGCTGTCCTGAGTCAAGGTTAGAAAATCGCTCTACATCTTTATCAAATCGTGTTCTAATTTCTTCTATCGTAGATTTTTTCATATGCTATATTATATTCGGACTTTTAGTTTGCAGCATAAATGGGCTATACTAATCTTTGATGTGTTTGCTGTTCTTAAACCAATAAAAAGCTCCGATACCCAATCCCAACAAGACCAATCCAGGTAAGGCTTGCTCAGGTTTCTGAAAAAAAATATTAATCGCAAAGACACTCTGGAGTGATATAAAAATCAAAGGGATGAGCGGATAGCCCCAGGTGCGATAAGGTCGGTGCGTGGAAGTAAACCGTTTTCTAAAAATAAATATAGATGCTGCTGCAAGGGCAAAAAACAGAGCGTCCATAAAAGTGACGAAGGTGATGATTTTGTCAAATAAGGCACTAAAGAAAAACAATATGCAGAGTGCCCAGACTGCCTGAAACAACATGGCTGCTACCGGAGTCCTCCAGCGCACATGGATACCTGCCAATGATTTAAAAAACAATCCATCCTCAGCCATGGCATAATAAATCCTGGGAGCACTCATGGTATAGATACTGATCGTGCCTAAGATGGACAGGGCAATTCCAACTGCTATGAGGCGGCCGCCCCAGGGTAGCAGTGCCGACATCGCGTCGCTGGCGATCGTCTGAGTTTGACTGATTTGTTGGAGCGGTAATAACCTGAGATAAGCAATATTAATCAACACATAAGCCAGGGTGATGATGGTCATGCCCAGAATCATGGCCCTGGCGACATTCCTGGTGGGATTGATCACCTCACCAGCCACATAGGTAGCATGATGCCAGCCTCCAACTGAAAAGAAGACCCCTATCATGCCACTGAATAAGACGACGATCAGGTGGCTGGGGGTGGAATATACTGTCTCAAAATTTTGATAGATGGCATCGGACTGACCATAAAAGATACCTGCAAATATCAACAAAGCTATGGCTGAAAGTTTGATTGTGGTCAGGATATTGGAAAGGTATTGGCTATAATGCACACCAAGTATATTGATGCCTGTGAGGACCACCATCGTAGAGGCGGCTATGATGAGCTTGCTTGAAGTCGTGATGCCAGGTATAAGAAATCGCAAATACTCCGCAAAAGCTACACAAAGCCCAGCGAGGGATCCCGTATTGATCACCATCAGCATGACCCAACCATATAAAAACCCGGTGAGGTCTCCATAAGCATTTTTAAGGTAGACATAGACTCCGCCAGCCTGTGGAAATAAGCCCCCTAGCTCTGAAAAGGTCAACGCTCCTGTCAATCCCATGATACCCCCTAATACCCATACCATCAGGATGAGGTAGGGATGACCTATTTCTTTAGCTATAGTCCCCGGGGTGACGAAAATACCAGAGCCGATGCTCGAGCCTACAGCAATCATCGTGAGGCCATAGAGGGTAATGCGTTTTTGAAATTGGGTCAAGCGATTAAATTATTAAACAAAATACATAGGTTTGGCTGAATCAGTGCAGAGGGGAAGGATTTTCAAGTTATTGGCTGAAGTATTGATAATAACAAGATTCATTATGCAAAAGAGAGTTTAGAAAAGACTTGATACTTTCATTCAATATAGTCTGTAATATTTTATACGCCGGCGAAATTTTAATAAGACTTTCTTAAAATCTAAATAGATACTTCATTCAAGCTGATTAGTTCTATTTTTATCCCCTGATTTATGAATAGAATATCTGGTATCGTACTGGCAATCATCATTGCTCTTCCCTCCATGGCGCAGAAGAAGAACGCCTCCTACCGTTATCCAATGAATCAAATTAATGTGCCTGTCAAGGTAGACGGCTCACCAGATGATGATATATGGCGATCTATTCAAATAGCGACTGATTTTTTTATGGTCTTGCCTATGGATACCAGCAAAGCCAAAGGCCGTACTGATGTCAGGATGTGCTATGACCAAAAAAACATATACCTGTTGGTGGAGGCATATCATATGATCGACAAGAACTACAAAGTAGAGTCTTTAAAAAGAGACTTTGCTTTTGGTAAAAACGATAATTTCCTGCTTTTCATGGATCCTTATGATGATAGAACCAATGGGTTTTCTTTTGGAGCCAACGCAGCAGGGGCTTTATGGGATGGCACAATGTATGATGGCGGCAAAGTAGATCTGAGTTGGGAGAATAAGTGGCGGGGAGTCACCAAAAACTATGATGACAAATGGGTGTTTGAAGCCTCTATACCATTTAAGAGCATTCGGTACAAAAAAGGCATCACAGAATGGGGAATTAATTTTTCCCGCCTGGATATCCGGACTACAGAAAAATCTTCATGGACTCCGATCCCTAGGATATTTCCTACAGCCTCTTTAGCTTATACGGGTACCTTAGTCTGGGACGAAGCCCCACCTCAAGTAGGGACCAATATATCCATCATCCCTTATGCCCTGACAGGAGTTTCTAAAAATTTTGCAGCCGGCACCAAAGCAACCACTAGAAAAGAAATCGGTGGCGATGCCAAGGTCGCTTTGGGCAGTGCGCTCAACCTTGATCTGACTGTCAATCCTGATTTTTCACAGGTAGAAGTTGATCAGCAAGTATCTAACCTGGATCGGTTTGAATTGTTTTTTCCGGAACGTAGACAGTTTTTTTTGGAAAATGGAGACTTGTTTGCAGGTATAGGTAACAGCACTTTGCGACCTTTTTTTTCCAGGCGTATTGGTCTGGGTATCCCGATAGATTTTGGTGCCAGGTTGAGTGGTAAGCTAGACAAGAACTGGCGCATTGGCTTATTGGATATGCAGACTCGTAAAGATGCGGTGCAGCCGGGGTACAATTTTGGAATGCTGGCCTTACAACGTAAAGTATTTAGTCGTTCCAATATCGCCATCTTTGGGATCAATAAGCAAGCTGTAGCCTATGACCAATTGTCTTCCGAATTAAAGAAAAGTAATAATGAGTATAACAGAAACCTGGGCTTTGAGTACAACCTGGCCTCAGCCAATAATCGGTGGACCGGAAAATTTATGTACGCACGGTCTTTTGATGCCAAAAAATCCAGCAATGCCTGGTCTCATGTAGGTAATCTGGCTTATGCCACCCGGAATTATTCGATCAATTGGCAACAAGAATATGTAAGCAAAAACTATACGGCCGAAGTGGGATATGTCCCCCGCAAAGAATACTATAAAATCAGCCCTACGGTAAGTTATTTGTTTTATCCTGGTGCAGGAAAAATATTGACTCATGGACCGAGTTTGGGTGTATTCTCCTATTTTACTCCAAAGCTGAAGACCACAGACCGGACTGTATTTTTTATGTACAAATTTAATTTTAGAAATTCAGCTACAGCCGATGTCTGGGTGGGAGATGACTGGGTGCAGCTATTACAACCATTTGATCCTACCAATACCAATAAAGATACTTTGGCTCGTGGAAGTATACATAAATGGCGGTCTACCGGTGGTGATTATGGATCCCCGCCTCAACGGCTGTTTACTTATGCTTTTTCTTACAGGGTAGGGGGATATTACCAGGATGGGCATCGTACAAATGTCACTACAGAGATCGGCTACCGGTTTCAGCCATATGTCAAACTAGGTCTTTCGTCCAGTTACAACAGGATCAATATAGAAGCTCCCTGGAACAAAACGGTGTTTTGGCTGGTAGGGCCCAGGGTCGATATTACTTTTACCAACAGTCTTTATTTTACCTCTTTCGTACAATATAACGAACAGGTCAATAACCTTAATATCAATACCAGGCTCCAGTGGCGCTTCAAACCTGCCTCAGATATATATTTGGTATACACGGATAATTATATTCCTTCCCCGTGGAATGTGAAGAATAGGGCCTTCGTGTTTAAGATGAATTATTGGTGGAATCTGTAGGGGGTTAAGTGGAGAGGTCGCGCGAAGGCGCAAAGGCGCAAAGAAGGGGAGATAATTTTGCACAGTGGGTAAGAAAGTCCCTCAACCTGGGTAACTAGCTGCACTAAAAGAAAAAGGCATAGTATGATCTTGGAAGGTATCAGTCATAAATGACCAGCTTTATCAAAAAATAAAATATCTTTAAATATGAAACGAAGAAATTTTCTCAAATCCACCGCACTGGCAACCCCACTGGTGGGATTAACTTCAATTAAAGGGCTGGCTGATCGATCCCACGATGCGGCAGCGTTTAAAATGAAATATGCCCCGCACTTTGGGATGTTTAAAAACTCAGCTGGTGGAGATCTGGTAGACCAACTAAAGTTTATGGCGGACAATGGGTTTATGGCTCTGGAGGATAATGGTATGTTGGGAAGACCGGTGGAAGAGCAAAATAAAATAGGTAATACGCTGGCCAAATTAAGTATGACAATGGGGGTCTTTGTCGTCGAAGGAGGTGATAACTGGAAGGTATCCCTGACGACCGGCAAAAAAGAATTTCTAGATACGTTTGTCAAGACTTGTGAAAAATCAGTAGAACTCGCTAAGCGGGTCAATGCTACATGGATGACTGTTGTGCCCGGGTATTTTGAACGTACCCTACCAGTCGAGATTCAGACCGCGAATGTCATCGAAGCGATGAAGCGAGGTGCATCGATCTTGGAACCTCATGGCCTGGTGATGGTGATGGAGCCTCTTTCAGACAATCCGGATCTATTCCTACGTACCGCTGCTCAATCGTTTATGATCTGCAAATCAGTGGCCAGCCCGGCTTGTAAAACCCTATACGATATCTATCATATGCAGCGCAATACCGGTCATCTGATCCCCACTATAGAGAAATGCTGGGATGAGATCGCATACTTTCAGATCGGAGACAATCCCGGTCGTAAAGAACCTACGACTGGGGAGATCAACTATAAAAACATCTTTAAGTTTATCCATGAAAAAGGGTATACCGGTATCATGGGTATGGAGCATGGCAATTCGATCGCCGGTAAAGAAGGGGAGCAGGCGCTGATCAAAGCGTATCGGGAGAGTGATGGGTTTTGAGCTGACGCAAAAACTGCTTGGCTTCAAACTCCGTAGGTTCTAGCTGTGCGCCAGCTGACTCAAATCTGCTAGGGGCTCGCCAAACCAACGAAGCTAGACCTAAATAACGCATAAAAGGTTGATATTTTTATTCAATAAGTCCTTTGCCTTTCATGATGCGATCTATACATTTTTCTATTCTCGACTCCCTGGTTTTAGCCTGTACTGGTTGGGAAAAATGAATTAGATATGCTCTTTGTCTTCCAGGAGTTAATTTACCAAACGCAGTTTTTAAAGCAGGCTTTTCTGTTAATATATTTTGAAACTCAATTGGAAATTTTAAAGTTGTTTTTTTCTGGACGGGTTTTGCAGGGCCGGATTTTTCTATATCGATGGCTTGCAGGGCAAAGGCTTTCAGGGCTGGCGCCAATTTAATGACTTCTTTGACATTGACGAACCGAAGCTGACGACCCACGATAGTGTTTTCCCCGGTTTTGACCAGCAGACCTTGGGGATCTTTTAAGAGGTATCCTTTAAAAAACAATACCGCGCAGTAAGCTTTAAATCCTTGTATAACTACGATGTTTTTATCTTCCCAACAATAGCAGGGTTTGCTCCATTTGAGGTGTTCAGTCACGGGGCAGTCCAGCAGGATCAATCGTAATAGTTCCATTTCCTTTTGCCAGTGCTTGGCATGTTGGAGATATTGGTCTACCTGGGGATTCATATGGATAATTTGGTAATGTTTTTTTCTAATAATACTACCTTGAATGGATAGCAAATGCTTTGCTCATCAATTCGATTTCAGATCTTGCCATACCCATTTTTTTTGCTAAAACACTCCGGGCTAAAACTGCCTTTTTTACTTCATTTTCAATCTTGATCATTTTCTCTGTTTTCAAGTGAAAGTATTTAATGTCCGGGTTTAAGTAGATGGACCTTTCGGAGGACAGAAAATCTTTGCTATACTCAAATGAAAATGCTTTTCTGCCAAAAGCTTGTTGAGCCGATAACACGCCTAAAAGTATTGGATTATCTTTAAACCAATCAGCAAATACGTAAATCGAAGTAGTTTGGCTCATGGTACTATTTTTTATTTAATAGTTCCAGATCCTGTAGTTTCCTTCCAAATGCATCATCTGAGGCTATTTTCAAAAAATCTTCATGCAAACCTAAAACCCTTAAAGTATTGAAATATGCTCCGAGCGAGACTTTTCCATTTCCTTTTTCAATATGGTACAGGGTAGTTCTGTCAATATTGGCACGTTCTGCCACTTGAATGGTGGTAATTTTTCTTCGCTTACGGGCAAGCTTAATATGCTCTCCCATTTGTTCCAATATTTGCTGGTTTTTGGGGAAAAGTATTTGCTTTTTGGAATTCATGTCTATTATTATCTACAAATGTGAGAAATATGTTGAGAATAAACAACATTTATTTCCTGATATGAGTTCCGGAGCATTAGGACACCCCATTCTGTTTCTTTGAATAATCCGGTGACACTGACCCCTAATTCCGGGCAAGCTGACCCTATCTTTGGCTACTAAATTTGCTATAAGTATATAAATAGACCAGTAGTAGAAATATTGAATCATTGATTTTGCTTAAACTTTAGAAAGAAAGGTATCATGGTGATAAAAAGGAGAAATACGACCGAGAGATTCTTGACTTCTCTCCTGATGCAAAGTGGCAAGGGTGTGTTCCCTTTGTTTACATTCTAGTGGTTTGTCTTTAAACTCCGTGAATTAAAATTTCTTTGCTACTTGAATATATTAAGTATCCATCATCCCAAAAATAAGTCTATATTTGCACTTCGAACGACTGTTCTAACCATCCGTCCTAAATGACCGTATCAGAGCAAAATAAAGAGCAAAGTATCCTGGAGTCCGCCCGGTCCCTCTTCCTGTCCAAAGGGCTTGCAGGTACCTCGATGCATGATATCGCTGTCCAGGCAGGCACGACGAAGTCGATGGTCAATTATTATTTCAGGAGTAAGGAGCGGCTATTTGCGCGGATATTCAGGGAGGAGTTTGCGCATTTATTTGCTTCGATCGGGGCTATTATCCAACAAGATCTGCCATTAAAGGAAAAGATCAGGCAGATTGTGAAGGTTGACCTTGAAAAACTGATGTCCATGACGGAGCTGCCTATGTTTATCATGAGCGAGCTCTATCGCAATCCCGAGATCATTCTCAAAGACCTGGATCATGTACCCATCAAAAAGATTACCAGTCGGTTGGAGGAAGATATCAATGCGGAGGTGAAGGCTGGACTGATTCGATATATGGATGCTAAAGAATTGATGATCAATATTCAATCCCTTACCATTTACCCTATCCTTGCCAAACCCTTGCTCATTCACAGGATGGGTCATACTGAAAAATCATTTAATCAACTTATGGAAAAAAGAAAGAACGATATCGTTGAGTTCATCTGGAATTCTATCAAAGTATAATCTCTGACCTTATGCATAATGTTAAACATCGGATATTGATCGCCCTGCTGGTTTGCGCCAGCTACCTCCCGGGCCAAAACACGCTATCGCTCTCTGGCCTGTATGATGCAGCCGCAGCAGCTCATCCCTATCAGCGGCTCAAAACTGCTGCACAAAACAATGCTGACTTGCGGCAGCAGATCAACAAAAGCATCGGGCTGCCACAGGCAAACCTGACGGGTCAGGCATCCTGGCAGTCAGATGTCACCAAGATTGATGTGCCTCTGCCGGGATTTGAGATACCCGGTCAGCCCAAGGATCAGTACCGCGCCGTGTTGGAGCTGAGCCAGTCCTTGCTGGATGGAGGGGCTTTGAAATCAGGCTCACAACAGATCACCCAGGCTAACCAGGTCGAGCAAGCCAATGCAGATGTTCTGCTATACAATATAAAGGAGTCGATCTGCCGGTCGTATTTCGGTGCGCAGATCGCAGAGTTGACAATGGAGCAGATGCAGATACTGATTAAAGACCTGGAAGACAAAGTAGAGCGGTTGCAGTCCCAGATCGCAGGTGGCATTGCCAGTGGCTATCAGCAGGAAGTACTGCAAGTCAAGATTGCTGAAGCCAGGCAGGGTATTCGGGAGGCTCAAAAAAACAAACAAAGTGCAATCAATACACTACAGGTCCTAAGCAGTACTAGCATCGGACCAGATGCCCGGTTCAATGACAACATCCGGGGCATGACAAATGGTGCTGCTCAAAGGCCCGAACTCAGATTGTTTGAAGCCCAAAAAAACCTGCAGATTGCTCAATACGACCAGAGTTTGACACGGTATCGTCCCAGAGTGAATGCTTTCGCCCAGTTGGGATATGGTAGGCCCAGCCTCAATGTGCTCTCCGATAAATTTAAAGGATATTCAATCTTTGGGCTGCGTGCGCAATGGAATCTCAGTGATCTCTATCTGCATCACCGAGACAAAGAAAAAAGCCTGCTCACCAATAACCTTAGCAATATTCAAGCTATGTCCGATGCATTTGACCTGCAGCAGAAAACCAAAATCGCAGTGCAAAATGCAGAAATCGAAAGTTATACTGACCTGGTCCGAGAAGACGAAAAAGTGATAACCCTGTATGAAAAAATACTCATTAGCAGCAATGCACAATTTGAAAACGGCATCTCTACCATCAATGATTATTCTAACGATGCAAATAACCTTGCTCAAGCAAAAATCAGGCGGGATGTACATCAATCCATGCTCATGCAATCCAAAGAATTATTAAGCCTCCTCCAGGGAAAATAATCCATTTTACCATCAAAATAATCCGAAATATAAAATAGAAGAAAATGAAAATTATAAATCTACATTCAATGGCATGCTACGCAGGGGTATCGATTTTACTCATTACTGCTTGCAGCAAAAAAGGTGACTCTTACAAGGCCAGTGGTATTTTCGAAGCCAAAGAAATCATCGTTTCTTCTTTGGCTGGAGGTAGGGTAAATCAATTGAATATCGAGGAAGGATACACTCTGACTGCGGGACAGTTAGTAGGAAAGATCGATTGTAGCCAACAAGAGCTATCTGTAAAACAAGCGACTGAATCGCTCAATATACTTCAATATAAAACTGCCGATGCAGGTCCCAATATCAAAGTCTTGCAGCAGCAGGTCATTGTCCAGCAAAACCAGGTAAATGTGTTACAGGAGCAGATGGCTACAACGCTGCGGGAAGAAGCCAGGCTGAAGAAATTGGTTGAAGCCAGGGCTATCCCTTCTAAACAATTGGATGATATCCAAAGTAATAAAGCAATACTTCAAAAGCAAATTGAAAGCGCTACAGCTCAAATAGGGGTATACAAACAACAGATGGAGGCGGCTCTAAAGAATACAGCTACTCAAAATAGGGCTATTCTTGCTGAAAAATCACCTATGACTGCCCGCGAAGCTCAACTCAAAGATCTCGAAGAAAAATGCAATATCATCAATCCGATTAATGGCACGGTCCTTACCCAATATACTTATGCTTATGAAATGGCCAATCCCGGTAAAGCACTGTATAAAATAGCTAACCTCGATACACTTTATCTCAAAGCATATATCACCGGCACTCAACTTGGAGAGATCAAGTTGGGACAAACTGTTGAAGTCATCACCAATCAAGGCATGGATACCAAAAGCACCTACCCTGGTATGATCATTTGGATCTCGGACAAAGCAGAGTTTACCCCTAAATCTATCATGACGGTAGACGAGCGGGCCAATCTCGTATATCCTGTCAAAATAAAGACGGCCAATGATGGGAAAATCAAAATAGGCATGTTTGCTGAAATCAATTGGTAATGGCTATCGTAGAAGTAAAAAATATCTACAAATCGTATGACAAAGGCAAGGTCAAAGCCCTGCAGGATATATCCTTGTCTGTAGATAAAGGAGAGTTATACGGATTGATCGGTCCAGACGGAGCAGGCAAGACTACCTTGATTCGAATCATTGCCAGCCTGTTGATTGCTGATAGTGGAAGTGCAACCTTGGCCGGATTTGATGTAGTCACAGATTACCTCCAAATACGCTCTATTATCGGGTATATGCCAGGAAAATTTTCGTTGTACCAGGATCTTTCAGTAGAAGAAAATCTTCAGTTTTTTGCCACAGTGTTTAATACGACTATCAAAGAAAATTTCGAATTGATCAAAGATTTGTATGTCCAGTTGGAACCATTCAAATCAAGACGCGCCGGCAAACTTTCCGGAGGTATGAAACAAAAATTAGCGCTCTGCTGTGCACTTATACACGAACCCAAAGTATTACTTCTGGACGAGCCCACCACCGGGGTAGACCCTGTATCAAGAAAGGAGTTTTGGGAAATGCTGATCAAATTAAAAGCCAAAGGAATCACCATCATAGTGTCTACCCCTTATATGGATGAAGCAGCTATGTGTGACAGAATATCTCTGATACAAAATGGTAAAATATTGGAGACTGGTACTCCTGCTGCGGTGACTAAGTATGCTGCGCATAAGATCTATGCCGTCAAAGCTGAGTCTATGTATGAATTGATGAAATCTATCAGACTTTATCCATCCTTGCATTCATGTTATGCATTTGGAGATTCGCATCATGTCCAGTTGGAAGATGATGATATCGCAGGGCTTACTGGTTTTCTGGAACAACAAGGAATAAACGATACGCAGATCAAAGAAATAGCTCCGGGCATAGAAGACATATTTATGGAAAAAATGAATCTAGCTGTATGAATGCCATCGAAGTAAAAGATCTGACTAAAACATTTGGTGCATTTACGGCAGTAGACCATATCACCTTTGATGTGAAAAAAGGTGAAATTTTTGGTTTCCTTGGAGCAAACGGAGCAGGAAAGACTACTGCCATGCGCATGCTCTGTGGGTTATTATTGCCCAGCTCAGGTTCAGGTACTGTGGCCGGATATGACATTGCAACCCAAAGTGAAGACATCAAAAAAAACATAGGCTATATGAGTCAAAAGTTTTCTTTGTACAATGATCTGACAGTAAGAGAAAACATACGATTTTATGGTGGTCTTTACGATATTCCATCAAAAGAATTAAAACTCAAAAGTGAGGCTTTGCTGGAAAGGCTAGGATTGACTGCCTACGCCAATAAACTGCTCAGCTCTTTACCCCTGGGCTGGAAGCAAAAATTGGCTTTTTCAGTAGCGATTCAACACAAACCCTCTATCGTTTTTTTGGACGAGCCTACCGGAGGTGTAGATCCTATCACCCGAAGACAGTTTTGGGATATGATCTACGAAGCGTCTAATGATGGCCTTACAGTATTCGCCACTACACATTATATGGACGAAGCTGAGTATTGTCATAGGGTATCCATCATGGTGGATGGCCAAATAGCGGCACTGGATACTCCGACTGCACTAAAGGAAAAATATGAAAGTAAAAATATGGATGAGGTATTTAGAAAATTGGCGAGGAAAGCTGTGAGAGGGGAATAGGGAATAGGCAATAGTGCGTCCCGAAGATTCGGGAGACCCCCTTCAGGGTTGGGGTTGTGCGGTCGAATGAATGAAAAAATCAAGAATCAATAAGCAATAGGCAATAGGCAATTAGCAATAGGCATCATGAAACTTCGGGAGAAGGAATGAAGAATTGTTGAATTGCCTGAAGACTCAAAGCGGGCACCTGATACCTGAAAACTGAACGAAATGAATAAATTTAATAAATAGGAGAAATGCAGTTATCGAACGGAATTGCTCATGCTATACCCCTTACAAAACTGAAATAAACAAATGAAATCATCACTTTATGCCATGATCGTCAAAGAATTTAAGCACGTGCTGCGGGACGGGCGAAGCTTGTTTTTTTTGTTGGCTCAGCCGGTGATGATGATGACACTATTTGGATTTGCCCTGAGCAATGAGGTCAAGGAATCCCGGGTAGTCATCATCAATCAGGCACATGATGAGATGAGTGCTGCGTTGATCGATCGATTTGATGAAAGTAGATATTTTCATGTGGTGGGCACGATTGATGACAGCAAAGAAGTCAGCACCTGGTTTGAACAAGGTAAAGCTTTGCTTGCCATAGTATTTCCTTCCCATTTTGCGGAGGATCTGAAACATACCAACAAAGGATCGGTGCAGATCCTGGCTGATGCTTCTGATCCAAATACGGCGGCTATAGCTGCTAATTATGCGGGGGCGATATTGAGGAATTTTCAATCGGAAGGTCTGGGCCTGACCAAGCTGCCCTATGAGATCAAAGTGGAGCCGCATATGCTGTACAATCCTCAACTGATCAGTGCATTTAATTTTGTACCCGGTGTGATGACCCTGATCCTTATGATCCTTGGCGCTATGATGACATCAGTGGCCATCGTACGAGAAAAGGAAACAGGCACCATGGAAGTTTTGCTTGCATCGCCGATGCATCCGATGCAGATCGTGATCAGCAAGGCAGTGCCTTATATGGTGCTGGCCTTTGTCAATGTATTGATCATTTTGTTTTTATCTGTCTTTGTATTAAATGTTCCTATCCGGGGCAGTTTGTTCTTATTGTTGGCGGAGAGTGTGTTATTTATCAGCACCACTCTTGCTTTGGGATTGTTGATATCCACTTCTACTGAAAAGCAACAGGTGGCCATGTTTATTTCGTTGGTAGGATTGATGTTGCCGGCTTTGATATTCAGCGGATTTATGTTCCCTATAGAAAACAGATCGGAAGAGCGTCGTGTAG
>OCTV010000242.1_pt1 | contig 21779 bp, 25 predicted proteins | sample 1539101 | NCBI WGS metagenome assembly OCTV01 (sample SAMEA3991422, study PRJEB22521) | metagenome | biome: anthropogenic terrestrial biome; feature: sewage plant; material: sludge | place: Sweden | collected 2012-09-26 | reverse complement strand
TACCGTCGCAACGCTTGATAATCCAGTCAAGAACTCTCATATTATCGCCGAATCCAGGCCAGATGAAGTTTCCGTCTTCGTCCTGCTTGAACCAGTTAACATTAAAGATCTTAGGAGCCTTGTCGCCAAGCTTTTCGCCCATTTCGAGCCAGTGTGCCCAGTAGTCACCAACATTGTAACCGATGAATGGCTTCATAGCCATTGGGTCATGACGGAGAACACCTACAGCACCAGTTGCAGCTGCTGTTGTTTCAGAAGAAACAGCTGAACCAATGTATGTTCCATGTGCCCAGTCAAATGACTGATATACAAGCGGAGTTGTTGAAGCACGTCTGCCACCAAAAACGATAGCTGAAACTGGAACACCCTGTGGATTGTTAAATTCAGATGAGATGCATGGGCAGTTAATAGCAGGAGCTGTAAATCTTGAGTTTGGATGAGCAAGCTTATTGCCAGCATCAGCGTATTCCTTACCATTAACCTTTGAACCCTTCCATTCTGTTGCATCAACAGGAGGATTCTTATCAAGGCCTTCCCACCATACAGTTTGGTCAGCATTGTTAAGAGCAACGTTTGTGAAAATTGTGTTTTTCATTGCTGAATGAAGAGCATTTGGGTTTGATTTATCGTTTGTACCAGGAGCAACACCGAAGAAGCCGTTTTCTGGGTTGATAGCATAAAGTCTGCCATCTGCACCTGGCTTCATCCAAGCGATATCGTCGCCGACTGTGAATACTTCATAGCCGTCCTTACGGTATCCTTCTGGTGGAATAAGCATTGCAAGGTTTGTCTTTCCGCAAGCAGATGGGAAAGCAGCAGTAACATATTTAACTTCACCGTTTGGCTTCTTAACGCCAAGGATAAGCATATGTTCAGCCATCCAGCCTTCGTTCTTACCCTGGAATGAAGCAATTCTCAAAGCGAAGCACTTCTTACCGAGGAGAACGTTTCCGCCATAAGCAGAGTTGATTGACCAGATTGTATTATCTTCTGGGAAATGAACGATGTATCTATTTTCAGGATCAACATTAGCCTTTGAATGAAGACCACGAACGAAGTCGTTAGATGTATCGCCGAGGTTTTCAAAAGCAGCCTTACCCATTCTTGTCATGATATTCATGTTTAGAACAACGTAGATAGAATCTGAAAGCTCAACACCTACTTTTGCAAGAGGTGAACCGATTGGTCCCATTGAATAAGGAATAACGTACATTGTACGTCCCTTCATAACGCCGTCATACATAGGTGTAAGCTTAGCGTACATTTCCTGTGGATCACACCAGTTGTTTGTTGGACCTGCATTCTCTTTTGTCTTTGTACAAATAAATGTTCTATCCTCAACACGAGCTACGTCGTTTGCTGCTGTTCTATGATATAAACAACCAGGAAGCTTTTCCTGATTAAGCTCTAACATTTCCCCAGAAGCAATTGCTTGTGCTCTTAAGTCAGCAAGCTGCTCTTCAGAACCGTCAATCCATACTACCTTATCAGGTTTTGTAAGTGCAACCATTTCATCGACCCATTTTAAAACATTCTTATTGTTTGTCAACATAATTTTTTAGTCCTCCCAATTGAAAAATATTTTTGGAATTTTATTATAGAAACAAATTTCCCACAATTAACATTATATATTATCGCATGCAATATGTCAATAGAAAGATTGTTATTTTCATAACAATATTTGCAAGTTTAGTAAAACAAACTTGCAAATATTAATTACAATATACATAAATTTCAATAAAAATACTATTTTTTTGAAATTAAAGGGTAATCTCAGTTTCATAAGATAGAAGCGGAAAATTTTAAAGCTTTATCTGATACTTATCATTATACAGTGTATGATAGCCAAAATTAAGAGAACAATAGACGCTTATACATACCGATGTGCAGATAGCAACCATTATTGCAATCTGATACATTATTGCTGTTGTCGGGAGTGTTCCTGACAGTATCTGACCAGTCATCATCCCCGGGAGAGATACTATCCCCATACCGACCATTGAATTAAGTGTCGGCAAAAGAGCGGTTTCAAGAGAGCTGTTCACATAAGGCAAAAGTATTTTCTTTGGTGTTACGCCAAGATTCTGCAATGCTTCAATTCTGATTCTGTTGCTTTTAAGGCTCTCATTAAAGCTTTTAAGTCCAAGCCCTACTCCCGTCATTGAGTTACCGATAATCATACCCGCTAACGGAATAGTATACTGTGGATTAAAAATATTCTGATTTACAACAACTATAATGAAAAATATCAGTACTGAAATTCCTGATAAGGATATTGATAATGCAACAGATTTTTTAAAGTTTGGATTAATTGATTTGTTTTTTGAAAGTACTCTGAAAATTGCGAAAGTGGTCATTAGAATAACATATCCAATTGTAAAAGCCGGATGCGGATTTTTAAATATGAATGTAAGAATAAAGCCGGCAAGCACAAGTTGCACTGTCATCCTGAGGCTACCCACAAAAAGGAGCTTTGTCTGATTGATTTTGGATTTCTTCATTATTACAAGTACAATAATCAAGAGAAGATATACAAGCAAGAACTGAATAATATTCAGCTTTTCTGCACCATTCATTATTGCACCGCCTTTTGTATTGTAATAATATTTTCTGCAAATTCATTTGTGAGCTCATTATCGTGGCTGACAACAATTAATGTAATTATATTAGCTTTACAGAAACTAATTATATTTTGTAGCATTGCCTTGCTGTTCCTGCTGTCAAGCGCAGAAGTTGGCTCATCAAGCATAAGAATTTTAGGCTTGAAGGACAGGAATATAGCAGTATAAATTCTCTGACGCTCTCCCCCTGACATTGTTGTACAATCATCATCAAGTGAAAAATCAATGCAACAGATTGAAAGATATTCTTTCATTTCATCTTCGGAAATAATTTCTTCTCCCCTGAATTCATAAAAGCTCTTGAAGTTTCCTTTTATGGTATCATCAAAAAGAAATACGTTCTGACTTATCAGAAGTATTTCTTTTCGAAGAGAGATTGTATCTGAATTATCTATATCAACGCCGTTATAAAACACCTTGCCTGATGATTGTGAATATGTCTGATTGAAAATTTTAAGCAGAGAGGACTTGCCTGTTCCACTTGAACCGACTATAAATGATACTTCATTCCCTTTTAATGAAATATCCTCATACTCAATGTTTAAAAATTTCAGCTGTGATGTCTTAAAAATAATGTTGTCCATACGTCCACCTTCTGATTTCATATAAAGCTATTATACTACTAAAGAAGAAAAATTTAAAGCTTGTTTCTGTAATAGAAATATAAAATCAACGCTAACACAATTTCAGATAATAATATTATTTCATCAAAAACATATTTAATAACTCAAAACCATATTGGGAATAATTTTTAAAAAAATGTTGACAAACGCAGTACTTTGTGATACTATGTAGTAGTACTAATTAATACAAAGTAGTGTAAAACGGAAAGTGGTGATTATTTTGGAAAATCTGACAGAAATGCTGAAAGGTGTTCTTGAAGGATGTGTGCTTGAAATCATATGCAGAAAAGAAACCTATGGATACGAAATAGTACGTAAGCTCAATGCTCTTGGATTTACAGATATCGTTGAAGGGACAGTATATACAATTCTTTTACGAATTGAAAAGAACAGACTTGTTGATGTTGAGAAAAAGCCATCCGATAAAGGTCCGGCGAGAAAATACTACACTCTCTCAGAAAAAGGCAGACAGGAGCTTTGCGACTTCTGGGGAAAATGGTCACAGATATCAGAAATTATGAAAGTTATTAAGGAGGATTAATATGAGTACACCAAACGAATGGATTGGATATGAATTTGATAACAAGGAATACACTCAAAAAGTAAAAGCACTTCCTGATGGACACAGAAAAGCGTATAAAGAAATTTCAAAATATATCTGGGAGCACGCTGTTGATCAGACACAGACAATGGACGCACTATTAGATATACTTGATATGTTCACTGAAAATAAAGACGTTGAGGTAACAGAATTCATAGGTGAGGATATCATTGGATTCTGTGACAATATAATTGCTGAACTTCCGCAAAAATCGTGGGAAGATAAGAAAAAGCAGAAACTTAATGCAAAAATCAAAAAGAAAATATAATAATTAAAGAGGCTTTAGAGCCTCTTTTTTTGAATTTGTCACTTGACAAATATACTAAATAAGTATAATATAATAGGCGAAATATACTATAATAGAAGTAAATTTTACGGATAAACTATCAATACATAGAAAAATGGAAGGGACGTTTATGCTACCATTTAGACCAACTAAAATTACCGACAAAGAAGATTATGATAAAATAGTTAAGCCACTGAATTCATTGCTTTGTGCTCATTGTTTTGTTGACCTTTTTATCTGGAAGGGTGCTTATGATACACAGATATGCATTCAGGATGGTTTTGTTTTTTTAAAACAAAAGCTCGGGGATGAAACTATATACACCTTCCCCCTTGGAAAAGGCGATACGAAAAAAGCTGTTGAAGAATTAATGCAGGACGCAAAGGACAGAGGGGTAAACTTCAATCTTGCTGCTATTAATAATGAGCAGAAGGAAGAACTTGAAAAAATTATGCCTGACTACTTTGATTTTGTTGACAGACGTGACAGTCAGGATTATATCTATACTTCTGAAAGTCTTATTACCCTTGCTGGCAAAAAACTTCACTCAAAGAGAAACTTTGTCAATCGCTTCAAGTCAGAAAACGAAGACAACTGGAGCTATGAAAATATAACAAATGATAACATCCACGAGGCATTTGAGTATCATTTAAGTTGGTGTGCCTTGAACAAGGACAACGAGGATGAAGACATCTTTAACGAAACCTGTGCAATTTCACTTGCACTAAAAAACTTTGATGCACTTGAACTCAAGGGCGGACTGCTAAGACTGAACGGAAAGGTAATTGCTTTCACTCTCGGTTCAAGAGCAAATGAAGATATGTTTATCGTTCACATTGAAAAGGCTGACTACACAATTTCAGGAAACTATCAGATGATAAACAATCAGTTTGCTATAAGTAATTTTGAAGGAATCAAATACATTAACAGAGAAGAAGACTTAGGGTTGGAAGGACTCCGAAAGGCAAAGCTTTCATACAATCCTGCTATGCTCTCTGATAATTACTCGGCTGTTATAAAATAAGAGGTGACTATGCTAAAAAAATGCAATGCCAATGATTTACCGCAGATTTTAGAACTTTGGAATACCGTTTTTGGCGAAGATGAAAACTTCACAAAATGGTATTTTGACAATATATTCAAACCCGAATACACTATTGCAGTATTTGAAGATAGCAAGCTTATCTCAATGCTTCAGATGCTACCTTATGAAATAAAAAATTACGGCAAGGTGTCATATATATTCGGAGCCTGTACCTACCCTGAGCACAGAGGTAAAGGTCTTATGGCCAAACTTATTGCTTTTTCAGAAAAGCTTGACAGAGAATCTGGCGTAACAGCATCTATCCTTATCCCACAGGAAAAAAGCCTTTTTGATTTCTATAAGCGATTTGGCTATGAGCCTTATTTCAAAATCAATTACAAAGAATATTTTAAGCAAAACAAAAAAGACCATTCATATACATTTTCTGAAATTGACAGCAATGATATCCATTTGCTCAATCAGGTATATGAAAATAGTCTTTCAGGCACATATTTTGTTCTTCGTGATGATAATTGCTGGGCAAAACAGATTGATATGTTTCGTTCACTTGGCGGAAATGCATTCTGCTTAAAGGATAATGAGAAGTTAATTTCTTATGCTTTTGTGTGGAATGATGACAGCATTGTTATTCAGGAGCTTTGGGGTATTGATAATGATGCAAAAGAAATTATTGCTGATGAAGTACTCAATTTTTATCATGCAGATAAACTTATGGGAATTTCAATCCGTGGTACTGATATGGATGAAAGAGACCTCGGCAGTATAAAATTCTATGATAATCAAAAATCTGACAAGCCTTATTTTATGAATTTAATGTTCAACTAAAATTTCAAAATGACTTTTATCATAGCTTATAAGCTTTTCATCGCACATTTTTGAAAGCTCACGTGACATTGCACTTCTGTCAACACAAATAAAATCAGCAAGTGCATTTTTTGAAAACGGAATGTCAAATTCCCTGCTCTTTTTCATTTCAGCCTGAAAAATAAAGTATTGCATAAGCTTTTCCCTTATACTCCTCTTTGAAAGAATTTCAAGCTTATTATTAAGCATTAGATTTTTTTCAGCAAGCACCTTTACCATATTTTCAATAAGCTTGGTATGGAAAACACACGCTGATGAACAGGTTGTAATAATCCTATTATAATCGATTAACATAATTTCACACCCTGTGACTGCCTCGACAGTTACAGGGCTTTTTTTAATCTGTGCTGAAACTAATGTTTCACCGAAAATGTCGCTTTGGGAAAGCTCCGCAAGAATATTTTTATTCCCCATAAAATCATTTTTTGATATCCGAATTCTTCCCGAAAGTATTATTCCAATCTGCTCAATTCTGTCGCCCTGAAAAATAATTATACTTTCCTTATCAAATTTTTTGATTTTCGCATTAAGGCATTTCAGAACACATTCAATATCAGAATGCTCCACTTCATAAAACAAAGGCGATTTTGACAATATATCAAAATAATTTTTCATAATTCGCTCCCGTTGTTGCATTTGCAACATATTTTTATTTTTAAGTATATTATAATACAATCATAACAGAAACATCAATCTTTTTTTAAGGAGAAATATATATGCTAAGAAAAATTATTAAAATTGACGAAGAAAAATGTGTTGGTTGCGGACTTTGTGCAAATGCTTGTCACGAAGGTGCAATCGGAATTGTAAATAAAAAAGCAAAGCTTTTGCGTGATGATTACTGTGATGGACTTGGGAACTGCCTCCCTGTATGTCCTACTGGTGCTATTACTTTTGAAGAAAGAGAAGCAGAGGCTTATAATAAGGAAATTGCACCAAAGAGAGTTGAATCAAAAGAAAAGCCACTTGCATGTGGATGCCCTGGCACAAATGCAAAAACTATCGAGAGAGCTTCAGCACCTGCACCACAGAGCTTTGATATTTCATCACAGCTTGGTCAATGGCCTTGTCAGATTAAGCTTGTGCCAATAAATGCACCATACTTTGAAAACGCAAATCTTCTTATTTCTGCTGACTGTGCAGCATACGCATATGGCAACTTCCACGGACAGTTTATGAAAAATAAGGTTACAATAATCGGATGCCCAAAACTTGACGAAGGTGATTACTCCGAAAAGTTTACAGAGATTATAAAAAACAACAATATTAAATCTGTTACTGTTGTAAGAATGGAAGTTCCTTGCTGTGGCGGACTTGAAAATGCAGTTATTAATGCTTTGAAGAATTCAGGAAAGATGATTCCATGGCAGGTAGTGACAATAAGCACAGACGGAAGAATTTTAGACTGATTTAGAAATATACAAGTGAAGGGACGCAGGGGCGACCGCAAAGTCACAAAAATTCTACAATTACACGAAATTATGTCAAATCCTCACACACGCAAATTGCTTATACTTTTGCAATCATAATCTGACATATGTACTTCAACAATATTTTTATATGACGATCGCATAATTAACTAATATTATTTTGCTTACTGACTTTATTTTATTTAAAATTGACTTAGTGCTACGACATTTTATTAATTTTAATAAGAGATAATGTTTAAATTTTAGCTAGGGCTTTGCGATCGCCCACGCGCCTCTTCACATACAAAACCTATAAAGTAATAAAAAATATAGCTGGTGGAAAATCTCCACCAGCTTTTTATTTTGTATCTATATCCTCAAGTTCCTTTTCATCATTCACTTCAACAAACAAAACGTCATCTTTATTCTCATTTATAATCTGCTTGCCACCACAATCACCTGTCAGTGACAAAAGATTCTCTTTGTATGTTTTTGAGAAAATGCAAGGATTCCCCGTCCTGTTATTACTTTTTACGCAAGCAATACTTCTGTCACTTTCAATGAATTTTTCAATAAGCTTCACAACAGTTTCTCTTTTAAGATACGGCTGATCACATACGAGGAAAAGATAAGCATCAGCATCCCCGCTTCCATTAATTCCAAGAGATACTGAGTGCGATAATCCAAGCTCATGATTAGAATTTCTGATTACTTTGAAATCTGTACCATGCAATGCTTTTTCAATTTCATCATATTGGGTTACTATTATCTTTTCAAGCAGGTCAATATCGCTGATACACTTCACACAATGCATATACATTTGTTCACCGTTGATTTCAGTCAGAAGCTTATTTTCACCGAAGCGTGTACTTTTACCTGCTGCAAGAAGGATTGCACTTATTTTCATTTTCTTTCATTCCCATTACTATTTTTTCGCCAGTGACAGGAAGTTCTCTGATATTGACACCCGTTGCATTAAATACAGCACTTGCTATAGCTGGTGCTGGCGTGTTGATGACAATTTCGCCGATTGACTTTGCACCGAATGGGCCAGTCTTTTCATAACTGCTTTCAAAGTCAACTCTTATTTTTCCGACATCAAGCCTTGTTGGAATTTTATACTGCATAAAGGAATCGTTTATCATTTTCCCTGTATTGCTATAAATAATATCCTCAAAAAGTGTCATTCCTATACCCTGTGCAATTCCACCCTCGGTCTGAATCCTTGCAAGGTTAGTGTTGATAACTGTTCCACAATCGACAACTGCTACATAATCAACAAGCTCAGTTTTTCCTGTTTCAATATCAACCTCAACTTCAGCTATTCCGACCATGAATGGTGGAGGTGATATCGGCGAGGAGAATGACTCTGACGCATAAAGGCTATGTATGCCTTCACCACCGGCAAGAGAACGGTTAGCAATATCCTTCATAGAAACACTTTCGTTTGTTCTTGTGTTATAGACCTTAGTTCCGTCAAACTCAACCTCATTTCTGCTGACACCAAGCATAACAGCACCAATCTCGCATATCTGTGCCCTGAGCTTTTCGCAGGTTCTGACAACTGCCATTCCTGTTACATACGTTGTACTAGAAGCGTACGAGCCCTTATCATATGGTGATGTATCAGTATCAACTCCATACACAACAATATTATCAACATCACAGTCAAGACAATCAGCAGCCATCTGTGCAAGAATAGTATCACAGCCTGTCCCCATATCGGTTGCACCGACCATAAGTGAATAGAAACCGTCATCATTGACTTTTATAGCAACAGAAGCAGTATCAAGACCCGAAATTCCTGAGCCCTGCATTGCCATTGCAACGCCAACGCCACGAACCTTAGTATCTGAAAACTTTCTGCAAGGATATTTGTTATCCCAGTCAATCATTTCCTTTGCTTTTGAAAGACATCTATCGAGTGCACAGCTTCCTGCTGTTTCATTATAATAAGCAGGCATAAGCTGACCTTCACGCACCATATTCATTTCACGGAGCTTTATAGGGTCAATGCCAAGTATTGCAGAAAGCTCATTTACTGCTGATTCAAGAGCAAACAGTCCTTGTGTCGCACCATATCCTCTGTACGCTCCCGCTGAACATACATTTGTGTAAACAACATCATATGCAAATCTGAAAGCTTCGACCTTTCCATAAAGAGGGATTGATTTGTGCCCTGAAAGCCCGACAGTTGTTGGACCGTGCTCACCGAATGCTCCCGTGTTTGAAAGTGTATACATATCGACTGCCTTTATAATACCGTTCTTATCAGCGCCGACACGGACAGTTATCTGCATTTCGTGACGTGGTGATGATGCAATCTGTGATTCTTTTCTTGTATAAATAATCTTTGCCGGCTTACCTGTTTTAATTGTGACAATGGCTGGGTAAACTTCAGTAACGACTGTCTGCTTTGCTCCAAAGCCACCACCGATACGAGGCTTTATTACTCTTACCTGTGCTTTTGGAATTTCAAGAGCTGTTGCTAATATTCTTCTGACGTGGAACGGCACCTGTGTTGATGAAACAATAGTAAGTCTTCCAAACATATCAAGATATGTAAAAGTCCTGAAGGTTTCCATCATTGCCTGCTGATTTGCTTTTGTGTGATAGGTTCGCTCTATTACGTGATCGCATTCACTCAAAAGCTTTTCTACATCACCATCAGCGCAAACATCAGTTGCACAAAGATTACGTTTATTGTCTGCTCCGACCTCACATAAAGCCTTCCAGCTGTCTTCGGGATGAACAAGTATAGAATTGTCCTTTGCCTTTGTAAAATCAAGTACAGGCTCAAGCACTTCATATTCTACCTTTATAAGCTTTAATGCTTTTTCAACTGCCTTTTCATTTTCACCAGCAACAATTGCAACAGCATCGCCGACAAAACGTACTCTTTCATCAAGAATAAGCCTGTCATAAGGGCTTGGCTCAGGATATGTCTGCCCTGCCATTGTAAACCTTGTCTGTGGCATATCCTCATATGTGAGAATACACTCAATACCAGGGACTTTTAAAGCAATGTCCTTATTGATATTCTTAATAAGAGCGTGAGCGTGAGGGCTCCTTAATATTTTTACGACAAGACAGTTCTGTGGCGCAATATCATCAGTGTAAACAGGTTGTCCTGTAACAAGGCTCATTGCATCTTTTTTTCTGACAGGAGAATTAACGTATTTCATCTTCATTATTTCTCCTCACTTTTCATGTCAAGATATTTTTTTATAGCACGGAGCTGTCCCATATACCCTGTGCAACGGCATAAATTGCCCGCAAGATACTCTTTAATTTCTTCTTCAGACGGGTTAGTAAGTTCTTTTTCCATAGCAAGAACATTCATAATAAAGCCAGGACTACAGAAGCCACATTGTTCTGCTCCCTCATCAGCTAAAAACGCACCGAATTCCTCCGCCTTATCCTTAACGCCCTCGAGTGTAGTAATTTTATGATCGTTGATTCTTACTGCAAGAGTTGAACAGGATAGCACAGGCTTTTCATCAAGCCATACTGTACAAAGTCCGCAGTTTGCGGTTTCGCAGCCTCTTTTCACAGAATAGCAACCCTTTGAACGCAGATATTCTGTAAGGAAAATGTCAGGTTCAACATCGTCAGTAATCTGCTTTCCGTTAAGCATAAATTTAATCTGCATTCTTTGTTACCTCCGCAATAATTCTTTTTATATAAACTGATGCAAGATGCTTTCTGTATTCAGCACTTCCACGCATATTTGTCCCGAAGGTATAGTTTTCTACAATTTCACTTATTGTTTTATTAATGTCAGAAATCTCACCATTGAAAACGACCTGCGCTTTTTTCGGTGTTGCACCAAGGACAATTTTATATTTTCCGTCAGTATATGAACAGCTGCAGGCTATAACCGGGAAGTCTGTTGCCTGATTTCTGTATGTGAAGTATTTTGCCTTTGAATTTGTTTTATTAGTGATTATCTTTACAAGAATATCATTGTTAAACGGCATTTTTGCATACTCTTCAAGTGGAATTGTCCCACCCTTATAAAGCTCAACATATGAATCAAGGCACATCAGCGAAGTAAGAATATCAGAAAAGCCAAAGCGAGAGAAAATACTTCCGCCAATTGTTGCGACATTTCGAAATTGCACGCCAACAATATGCTTGACACTTTCAGCAATTATTCCGTTGAAATATGTATTGAGTGCCTTATTAGTTTCAAGCTGACGGAGTGTACACATACAGCCGATTTCAAAAGCATTTTCAGTTTCAGTAATTGTGTTTAAACTAAGACCTGACAGATCAATAGCCGTATTGATATTTCTGTCGCTCATTTTCATCCAGAGCATACCGCCAAGAATTTTGTTGTTACGACTCTGATTAAGCTCATATGCCTGAGCGAGGCTTTCTGCTACTACATAGTTTTTTATTGTGAGCATTATTTCATCCCTTCCCAAAAGAAGAAGTAATTATCTTCATTTTTTATTAATTTGAATTGTTCTCCGTAAATATCTTTAAGCTCATTATAAAGCTTCTCCTCAAAATTATCTTCACTACGCTTTATAACAGCCTGAACAGTTTTATTATTCAACGCAATAACCTCATCTGCAAACATCAGCGCATGATTAGGGTTATGAACACTCATTATTGCTGACTTGTTGTTTTTCTTAATATACTTGTAAAGCCTGTCAAGGAAAATATGCTGTCTTTTATAATCAAGCGAAGCAACAGGTTCATCAAGCACCATAAAATCAGCATTTTGTAGCTGTGAACGTGCAAGATAGCAAAGCTGTCTTTCGCCACCGCTTATACAGTCAAGTGACTTGTTCTCAAGCTCATTTATTCCAAAGTCAGATAATGCCTGTTCAGCCTGACGAATATGCTCCTTTGAGGGATTTTCAAGAAAAGACAGATACGGGTTTGCACCCATAAGCACAAAATCAAGAACAGTACATTTTATATTTGTGTCGCTTATCTGCGGTATGTATGAAATCAATTGGCTTCTTTGCCTTGCGGAAATTTTATCTGCTTGCTTGTTATCAAAAAGAATTTCCCCACTCTCAAGTGGTATAAAGCCTGTTATTGACTTGAGTAAGGTTGACTTCCCTGTTCCGTTTAATCCTAAAAGCATTGTGAATTTTTCGGGCGAGATTTTCAAATTTATATCATTCAAAATTGGTTTCTTTAAAAGTGAAACAGAAACATTTTTAAGTTCTATCAGCATATCTGTCCCTCCAAAGAAAAATTAACAGGAATATCGCCCCTATCAATGATGTGAGAATGCTTATTGGTAGTTCCACAGGAAAAAGGCTTCTTGATAATATATCAGAAATCAGCAGTAATATTGAACCTGAAAATATAGATAACAGGAAGTTTTTCTTTATATCATCACCGTTGAATAGCTTTATAATATGTGGTGCGATTAGACCTATCCATGAAACTACTCCCGCTACTGATACTACGGCAGAAACTAAAACAGTTGCACAAAGTATTGCTAACGCTCTCACAAGCTTTACTGAAAGCCCAAGGCTCTGAGCCTCATCATCACCGAGTGAGAGGACTTTGAGCTTCCAACGGATAAGATAAAGAATTATAGTCGCTATTAATATTAATGGAATAATTGTTGTTATGTCAGACCAATCTGCTGATGAAAAGCCACCCATAAGCCAGAATTCAATTGCTGGGAGCTTTCTGTCAGGGTCAGCAACATACTTTAGTGCCATAATAAAAGATGAAGCCACCGACGACATCACAATCCCCGATATAAGCAATGACATTATCTTATTGCCGCCCATTAGTTTTGCTATAAGCATTGTGATGATTACCACTATAATTCCTGAAAGCAAGGTTATCGACTGCATACTTATTGCTGTGTGGGTGGTAAATATTATTGCAATTATCGCTCCTACTGAGCATCCACTGCTTACGCCAAGAACATCAGGTGATACAAGTGGATTTTTAAATATGCTTTGATAGACCAAGCCCGCTAAAGCTAACGCTCCACCGCTCATCATAACAAGAACAGTCCTCGGAAGACGGATATTTTTAAATATATTTATATCCATTTCATTATCGTGACTGCCGATAATTATACTGAATATACTCTTAACAGACAGATTATACCTGCCGACACAAAGCGAAATGATAAAAACTATTACCAGCAATATTAAGGCTGTGATAACCTTATATCTGTTTTTCATTAAAGTCCCATATCCTCTTCTGTTACTTCTATTTCAAAAAACTCTTTATAGAAAGCCTTTGCTTCTTTCAGAAAATCATCGTATTTGTAGAAATTCGGCTGAATCTTACTTGCAAGCCACATTACGCCAAGGATTGATGAAGGTGTCGGATAGTCCCAAGGCTCAATTGCTGACGGGAATGTGTACACCCTGTTATTTTTCACAGCGTCAACCTGTGAAAGCTTCTTATCGTTTTTTATATCTTCAAGCTTATATTGTGCGTAGCTAACAGCAAATATTGTATCCGGGTTCCATTTCACAAGCTGTTCAGGGGAAATCTTCTGCCAATAACCGTCAGTCAGCTCGTGTGAAACGTTTTTTCCACAAACCATACTAACAAGTGCATCCTGATACATTTTTGATGTACAGGTTGAATAATAATCTGAACCTGCTGCAATATAAACCTGTGGTGACGTTGATGACAATAAAACCTTTGAATTAACTTCCTTCATTTTATCATCATAGTATTTTAAAAGCTTTTCTCCACGCTTTTCTTTTCCGACAGCTTTACTTATGAGAGTAACACATTCATAGAAGTTATCAAGTGTTTCAGGGTCAATTACTATAACAGGAATATTTAGTTTTTCAAGCTGTTCAACGCTGTCCTTAAGCTTTAATGGAAGAATTACAAGGTCAGGTGAAAGTTTTGCTATTTCTTCAACGTTAATGCCTTTTCCAGAGCCAACAGCAGGGAGCTTTATAAGTTCAGGTGCAGCTAACTTATATAACTTTCTTGTGTCAGCTGCTTTTTCTATTCCGACAAGCTTATCATCAGCATCAAGTGCGATAATCAAAGCGGTCGAGATATAGTATGAAGAAACGACTTTTTTAACATCAGATTTTATTTTGACTTTTCTGCCTGTCTGATCAACCACTTCAATAGTTTTAGTATTTGATTTATTTTTCACTTCTGATGTGTCATCTTTTTTACCACAGCCCACTAAAAGCATTGAAAATGACATTATCGCAACAAGTATTAAGCTTAATAGCTTATTAAATTTCATTCTTACCTCTCCTTACCCATGAGTTTTACTATACTATTATAAATCTTATCTTTATCCTCATTATCCATGTCAAAGATATATACATCATTTCTGCCTTTTATCTTCTCAATATGAGGAAGATATTCTTTTTTAAGGATACCAAGAATATTCTTTTCACTATCAAGGCATTTTTCAAGTATTGAAAGAAATTTTACTGCATTGCTTTCAAAGCGACCTATCTCGTCCATAATAATTATTTTGGAGTCATCAGACAAGCTGTTTTCAAGGCATTCAACGCCAAGTATTTCAAACACTTCAGTATTTCCATTCCTGCCTTTTGAAAAGATAGTGTCGTTTTTTGATACATCAACAAAGCTATGAAAGCAATAGCCTTTTGTAGCTTCATTCTCATAATACGGGCGGCTTTCAAAGCCACTATATGCTTTATTAAGCTTGTCCAACACGGATTCTAAAAGCGTTGTCTTACCACAATTTCTTTTACCTGTGATAAAAATATTCATATACATTCCTCAAATTAAAAAGCCACACAATACTGCTTTGATACATAAAAACAGGAAAGTGTGGCTATGCATTCTATAGCATAACAAAACTATTACTCAGAAATTATACTATAAATGCTTTTTCGTGTCAACATAATAGGTTAATTCAGTCTTTGCTGTGGTGGGTTTCTGTAACACATATACCAGTCCTTACAGTTCAGGTTCAGGCTTGCAGGATCAGTTTCACGTTGCTCAAGCTCACTGTATGTTCCTGGCGGCGGGACAAGAGTAGGCTGACCTGGGAGCCAGTTTGCAGGTGTGATAACCTTATCTTTATCTGTGGTTTGGAGAGCCTGAAGAAGTCTTAATATTTCATAAATATTTCTGCCATTTGTGAGCGGATAAATTGTAATTGCTCTTATTACCATATTCGGATCTATAAAATAAACATTACGTACAGTTTCCTGCGTGCTTGCATCAGGTGCAATCATACCATACATTTTTGCAACCTCTGCCGTCCTGTCGGCAATTATCGGAAATGGTACCTGAACACCTGTCATCTTATAAATACTGTTTACCCATGCTAAGTGTGACGTGTTACTGTCAATACTCAAACCGATAAGCTGAGCATTAAGTTCCTGAAATTTTGCATTTTCATTTGCAAAAGCAATAAATTCTGAAGTACAAACCGGTGTGAAGTCGCCTGGGTGTGAGAACAGAATTACCCATTTGTCTCTATAATCTGAAAGCTTCATTGGTCCGAAGGTCGTATTGGCATAAAAGTCAGGAGCTAACATTCCTATACTAACATGACCAAAGCTTGATTGAGGATATGAGCCATAGCTATCCATAGTAAATCTCCTTTCGTGATTTACTATATTCTATGCAAATCTACATAATAGTTTAAAAAAAATGAAGCCACAAGGGCTTCATTTTAATTATACATTCCGTTTGCTGACATATACTTATAAAGCTCGTCACCATGCTCCTGCTCTTCTCTCTGAATATGATTGAGGATATTTCTAATATCAGTATTCTTAAATTCGAAAATAGCAGTATTATAGTCAGAAGAAATCTTCTTTTCTATTTCCAGTGAATCCTTGAGCAACAGCTGGTCGGAATTCTTATCTGCCTGTGTCTGATTTACAACAGGTTCAGTGACTGCTGATGGTGGAGCTTTTGCTAAATTCATTGCTGGTATTGTTCCACCTAAAAGCTGATTGAGTGTATCAAAATGTCCCTGTTCCTTTTGTGCAAGCTGTGAGAATAAGGAATTAAGCTCTGGTGCTTTAGCCTCCTGCGAATACTTGTTATACTTATCAATACATAGCTGTTCATGACTTTTTGCATCAGTAAGATAGCTTGTTTCCTTTTGTGTTAGTTCCTGCATTTTTTTATCACCTCCAAATTTAGTATGCTTAATTTTTTAAAAAATATAAAAAAATACTGACTTAAAAAAGTCAGTATAATAAAATATCGTCTACTGAAAATAATAATAATTAAAAAGCCACGGAATTTCCGTGGCTTTAAATATTGATTTTAAGCAACCTGAGGGGCTTCAACAGGTTTGTTTTTATTGTTTTTTACAGAACATGCAAGCTTTTTAATCAGCACTGTAATCATTCCGGCAACAAATACAATTCCACCAATAAGAATTATTCTGAATGACATAATCGAAATTAAAGAACTTGCAAAACCGTTTGCTTCTTCAAAAGCATCAGCAATTTTACTCTTCGATAACATCATTACAATTCCAGCAGCAAGGAATAATGCACCGCTTGAAATAGCTATTGAACCAAGATAAACAATAGAACCGCCTGCATTCTTGTTAAGCTTGAACACAAAGAATGAGAAAAGAATAATTAATATACCCAGTCCCGAAAATGCACATATCCACATCCAGTTGTTGAATATGAAATCATAGTCAGAATAATTGTATTTATCCAAATTATTATCAATATTCTTTACTTGGAGTGATTCCATAAGATCAGAAGCATTGTCATCAAGATAGCTCTCAAGGTTACTAAGGTTATCATCGCTGATTTTTATATCAGCAATTTCTTCAATCTTATCCTTGTTCTGTTCGATAAGTCCGGCAATTTCTTTTGAAGTAATTTCGTCAATATCCTTTTTGTTTGAAACATAATCTGCATATGCTGAAACCTTTTTTGCCATATAGTCCTTGATTTCAGTATCTTCATAGATTTTCCTTATATCTGCTTCGCTTACCTTAAGGTCAGAGTTTTTCTCAATTGTCTTGGAAACAATATCAAGAATTGTATCATCCTTCTTGACATCATATTCATCAGTAGAAATCATCTCACCGACCTTTATATCAAGAACATCAATCTTATCTATATCCTTTTCAAGCTGCTTTGGGCTTATTGATATTTTTGCAATAATACCCGCCATCATTGATACAACAAAAACAAAAAGCAGGATAAAACAGAATACAAGCCCTGTATATGACATAAAGCCCTTTTTCTTTATAGCTTTTGCTGGAGCAATTTCTTCCTGCTGTGCTGGTACAACTTGAGTAACAGGCGCAATTTCAGGAAAGATATTCTGAGCTTCAGGGGCAGCCTCAGGCTCTGTTGAAGCAATGGCTTCAGCAACAGGAGCACTTTCTTCTATAATAACCTCTTCGCCTTGTGACTCTTCAATTTCTTCAGGAATATCCTCAATCGGCTGAATCAGTTGTTGTGTATAATTATTTTCTTCGGTATCAGCAACAGGTTCTTCTTTAATTTCTGCCGGGGCTTCCCCAACTTCAGCAGTTTCAGCAGGAACTTTTTGAGCTTCATTTACTTGAGCTGGTGCTTCTTCAACCTGAGCCGGCACTTCTTCAACCTTAGCAGGTTCGCTTACTTCAGGCACAATAACAGGTGGCTGTTCTTCAATAACTTCCTGTAAAACAGGTTCCGGCTGTGAAATCTTGTTCCCACAGGCAACGCAGAATCTTGAAGTATTGTCATTTTCTTTACCGCACATTGTACAAAACATTTTACATCCCCCTCGAATTTATTAAACAAATTATAATACCATTTTTACTAACTGTCAAACAGAATGGATTATTGTGTTAATCCTTAAGCTTGAACTGATTACTGCTTTCGTTGTATTCGTAGTTGATTTTTAAAAGATGATAGATAATATCGCTCTTACTCCAGTCAAGCCCCTTGCAGAGGTCATCAAGGTCAACATAATTATCCCTTAACTGAGTGTTGACATAACTGAGTAGAATTACTGGATTCATTGGCATATTCATTTTTAATACTTCCTTCTGAATAAATGTAATATTTTTACAATGTTTATTATAGCAGACAACCATTTAAAAGTCAATATAATTATAATGAACTATTGAACTTATTAAGGTTGTCTATTGTTCTTCTGTCAAAAAAATGCTCAATTTTCTCAACCTGTTCTGTTTCACTTTCGGTTTTGTTTATGTAGCATAGAAAAACATTCAGAACAGAATGTCTGTAAAGAAGATAGTTTCCAAGCTCAAGACCTTTTACCGTCGGTTTTATATAGCCGTATTTCTGATACTCAACAAGCTCGAGATCATTAAGGTTGTTAAGCATTTTTGTAACAGATGACTGCCTTACGTGCAATAATTTTGCAAGCTCGTTTACTCTTATAACATCATTGACTTTGTGAATTCTGCATATCATTTCAAGATAATCTTCAATAGCTGGCGTAACAGCAGAGTTTTCAATAAGCTGATAACCTTTCATAGTATGAAAATTAGATTCGTCCACCTTTTCACCGCCTTCAAAACTTTTTTTGTGACAAAAAACCATCTTCTTCATATAATAGCTTTAGGAAATAATGTTTCCTTACACTAATATATTTAAAGAGGACTAAACATATGAATAATATTACATCATTACAAAATCTTAAAGAGGGAGATAAGGCAAAAGTCGTAAAGCTCTTGTCTGAGGGCAGTATCAAAAGGCGTTTGCAGGACATAGGGGTTATAGAAGGCACTGAAATTGAACGTCTTCAGGCAAGCCCGACCGGTGACCCTATTGCTTATTTTATAAGAGGTGCTGTTATTGCCCTCAGATCAGAAGACTCAACGAACATTATTGTTGCCCAATAGTCAGAAACGGAATATGAGGGATGGCTCTCATATTCCGTACTTTATAAAAGAAGGTGTTGGAAATGGGATTGACAAATAAATCGACGGGAATTAAAACCTTAGAAAACAGTCTTGTTATAAAAAAGCGAAAGGATACTGACAGAGTTATCGCCCTTGCAGGCAATCCGAATGTCGGCAAAAGTACAATTTTCAATAATTTGACCGGCCTTAATCAGCACACCGGCAACTGGCCAGGAAAAACTGTAACAAACGCACAGGGCTATTGCTCCTTTAATAATCAAGGCTATGTGTTTGTTGATATTCCTGGTACATACTCACTTATGGCTCATTCAGCAGAAGAAGAGGTTGGGCGAAATTATATCTGCTTTGGTGAGCCTGATGCTGTCATTGTGGTATGCGATGCTACCTGTCTTGAAAGGAACCTGAATCTTGTACTTCAGACAATGGAAATCACCAAAAAGGTTCTTGTATGCATAAATCTTATGGACGAGGCAAAGAAAAAAAATATTACAATAGACATTGATGAAATATCAAAAGAGCTTGGCGTTCCCGTCGTAGGAATTTCCGCAAGGAAGAAAAAAGACATGGATAGGCTTATGAACACTCTTGAAACACTTTTTGCTGAAGAAAACAAGTCAGAAACTCTTACAATAAAATATATATCGCAGATTGAAACTGCTATAAATAAAGTAAAGCCAGCTATTGAAAATTATGTTACTGATAAAATAAATTCAAGGTGGCTTTCACTTAAGCTTCTTGATTATGACCAGACACTCATCAATGAAGTCAATACTTATCTTGGTTCAGATATTCTGAGTGATAATACTGTGAGCAATGCTGTTGACAGTGCAATAGATTATCTTAACAGGAACAAAATTGGCTCAGAAGAGCTGAAAAGCAAGATCGTTTCCTGCCTTGTTCTTACTGCTGAAGGAATATGCAATGACACAGTTAAATTCAACAAGGATACATACAACAGCCGTGACAGAAAGATTGATAAGCTTCTCGCAAGTCGTATAATAGGCTACCCAATAATGATTTTAGCTTTACTCGTAATCTTCTGGATTACAATAACAGGAGCAAATTATCCGTCACAACTTCTTTCAGACGGACTGTTCTGGATTGAAGATAAACTTGTTGATTTTGCAAAATATATTCATGTGCCTAAATTCATCTATGAAATGCTGATTTTCGGAGTGTATAGAGTTCTTGCGTGGGTAGTATCCGTTATGCTGCCCCCGATGGCAATATTCTTCCCACTTTTCACCTTGCTTGAGGATTCTGGCTTTCTCCCAAGAATTGCATTTAACCTTGATAAGCAATTCAAAAAATGCAACGCCTGTGGCAAGCAAGCACTGACCATGTGGATGGTTGATAGATGGATTTTTTTATATCATCACACAAAAAACCTCCATCGCAGGTTAAGCGGTGGAGGCTTCGTAATATTTTTGAGTATTTAATTGTTCTTTTCAAAGTTCCAGGCATCCTTACACATCTGAAGGATATCTCTTTTAGCTTCCCAGCCAAGAACATCTTTTGCTTTTTGCGTTGCTGCATAGAACTCTGCAATATCGCCTGCACGTCTTTCGACAACATTGTATGGGATTTTTATATTGTTAGCTTTCTCAAAAGCGTGGATAAGCTGGAAAACAGAAGTACCCTTTCCTGTTCCAAGGTTATAAACATTAAAGCCTTTTTCAAGATGGTCAATTGCCGCAACGTGACCTTCTGCAAGGTCAACAACGTGAATATAATCACGTACTCCAGTCCCGTCAAGCGTAGGATAATCGTCACCGAATACTCTTAATCTTTCAAGTTTGCCTTTTGCAACTTTTGTTATATAAGGCATAAGATTGTTCGGAATGCCATTTGGTGCTTCACCAATCAAGCCGCTTTCGTGTGCACCGATTGGATTAAAATATCTTAATGCGCTGACACAAAAATCTTCATTTGCGTTAGCATAATCATTTAATATACGCTCAATCATTGCCTTTGTTTCGCCATAAGGGTTGGTAGTAGGCAATAAATTCATCGTTTCAACAAAAGGAATTTCATTATTGCCATAAACTGTTGCTGACGAACTGAAAACGAACTTATTTACTTTGTATTTACTGCACATTTTAAGCAACATCATTGTGCTTACAAGATTGTTATAGTAATATTCCAAAGGTTTTTCAACAGACTCACCAACAGCTTTTAAACCCGCAAAATGAATTATTCCATTAAAATTATTTTCAGAAAATACAGGTTCAAGTTCAGTTAATACTATGCTATTTACAAATGGAATTCGGACTGATTTCTTTAGGAGGTGAAAGTGGTGCTTATATCGTCAATGCTTATCCTGTTCAAATAGAATGGTTTGACATTCTAATTATAGCTATAACAGTTCTTAGCCTTGGATTCTTGGCGGCAATTTATCCTGCTCGAACACTTTCAAAACAAGATACAATATGAGAAAAATAATTATTCTGTTGGGGACAATTCTTCTTGCTACTGCAACTGTATTCGGTCAAGGAGATTATTTACTTGAATA